>Ga0326597_10000150_pt1 | contig 128223 bp, 125 predicted proteins | sample RVTome_12_FD_203789 | JGI IMG/M metagenome (GOLD analysis project Ga0326597, IMG submission 203789) | Soil microbial communities from uranium-contaminated site in the Upper Colorado River Basin, Wyoming, United States - RVT100D185 | ecosystem: Environmental > Terrestrial > Soil > Contaminated... | reverse complement strand
TGCGACGCGAGTGCATCTCCCTTCTTGATGCCTTCGGTAATGAACAGCGGGATGTTTGGGTCGCGCAGGAGGTGTCGAACCGATGGGTGGACGTCGAGCGCCATCGCGGCGCCCTTCACCGTCTCGTACTTAACGACTTTGCCGTTCTTGATGCGGGGCGCGTCTGGCCGCGACTGATAGAGGACAATTTCTCCTCGGCAGTTGAAGACCGGAATGAGGAGCGCAGGAACAATCGCTTGTACTTGCGAAAAGCCCAACCTCCGCAGACGCGCAGCCGTCGTAGCCGTTTCGTAGCCGTTTCGTAGCCGCGGAGCTTGATGACCTCGTCGCTAAGCCCAGAACCTTCCAGGAGCGTTCGCTGGTGATCTGGTGAGAGGTCGGAGTAGTCAGAGCGCCTCATTGGTCGCCTCCTTGAGCCGCTGGACGAAGTCTTCGAGGTCGCTCACGAGGATGCGGCGGGCACCACCGATCTTCACCGACCGCAGGGCACCGGTTTGGATTAGGCGATAGGTCAACGACCGACCCAGCCCCAATCGCCGCGCCGACTCTCTCACGTCCACTAGGAGTTCACTACACATCGATGATCGCGTGACCGCCTGCGGGCGGGACCGCTTGACGTCCCTCCTCCACATATCTTACGGTGTCGTTTAAGACGTACACTGGAGGACACGGATGGACGAGCAGGAACTACGGGAAGAGGTCGAGAGCCGTGTCGGCCGGCCAGTCAGCGACGACGTCTGGGACTTCCTTCGGCAGCGATTTGGCTTCCACGTGGAGGGAGCCGCGGACATTGAAGCCCTTGTTGCGACGGCCAGGCACGCCATGCAGCTTGCCGAGCCGGTCAGGAGGACCAAGAGGCGCCGCAAGGTCGCGGCCGCTGGCAGTGGAACGCACTTCCTTGAGCCCCGACTCCTGAAGAGGGAGGAGGCCCGGAGGGATGCGCTAACACGCTACTTCGCGCGAGATGCGGCGCGGCATCCTTCCGTCCAGGAGTTTCGAAGTGAGGTCTTGGACAACCGCTCACTGAGTCCAGAGCAGGCCAGAGCATGGCTCGAGTCACCCGCGGTGCGAATGTTCCCGCTTGATAAGTTCAGGAGCGCGGGTATCAGGCCCGGGAAGCATTCGGCGTCACTCGTCAGTCACGAGTCGACCGCAAAGCGATACCGGGCTTGCGTGCGCGTGAATCCTGGCGGACAGATCTGGCACTACGTCGAGGCCCTTCATCCACCGAAAGAGCCGTGGGACGCGATCGCCGTCGACGGGAGTTACACGTTCTCCATCAAGGCGAACGTCGGATGGGCGCAGGGCAGGTACCGTCGTCGGTCTGTCCTGCACTGGCTTCTCTCGACCGCAGCCAAGATGGCCGAGCGCGGTTATGGCTGGGACAGCGAGAGTTATCCGTGGTTCATCCTCACGGCTCAGGCGCCTCGGGCACTTGCCGTCGAAGGATCATGGAGTCTCACCACCGCGGCCACCAACAGAAATGCGTCAATCAACCTGAAGATCGCGCCATGGATGTCCGCGAATACGGTACTCGCGGCGTATCGCAACGTCCAAAAGGATCTCCTGACGGGCCACAACCGGCCCGTGAGCGAACGCCGCCTCGCCCTCTTTCGGTTCGTCACGGATCACACGAACGACGATGGGTCGATCCCGCCATGGCACGAGATCATGGCGCGCTGGAACAACGGGCATCGGAACTGGAGATACACGGATCGCCGCAACTTTGCGCGCGACTACTGGGCGGTCGCAAGGCTGCTGCTGTCGCCCCAGTACCGGTTCTTCAAATAGAGGAGGGTGGCGATGAGCAAGCGCGCAAACGGTGAGGGCTCCATCCACCAACGCAAGGACGGCCGCTGGTGCGCATCGATCGGCATCGGCAAAGGGAAGCGTAAGCACTTCCTCGGCAGGACCCGTGGCGAGGTGTCGAAGCACCTGAACACGGCCCTGGACGAACGTGAGAAGGGCACACTGGTCGCCGGCCCACGCCAGACGGTGGATCAGTTCTTCAAGCAGTGGCTCGACGCCGTACGGCCGTCGCTACGGCCGCGCACGTTCGTCCGTTACGAGCAGTTCGTGCGCCTCCACGTGGTGCCGGACCTCGGCACGCTGCCCCTGACGAAGGTCACACCGCAGCACTTGCAGCGGCTCTACACGTCGCGACTCGACGCCGGCCTCTCACCGACGACGGTCAACCATCTGCACGCCCTCATCCACAAGGCCTTGTCGAACGCCGTCCGCTGGGGCGTAGTCAACCGTAACGTCGCGGATCTGGTCGATCCGCCCCGCAACCGACACTTCGAGATCGCGACGTTGACCGCTGAGCAAGCACGCGCGTTTCTCGACGCAGCCGCCGGCAACCGGCTGGAGGCGTTGTTCGTGCTCGCCGTAACGACGGGCATGCGCCAGGGTGAGCTGCTTGGACTGCGTTGGCGCGACCTCGACCTCGATGCTGGCGCGCTGCAGATCCGCGGGTCGATGCAGGCAACGCCTGACGGCCTTCGGATCATGGAGCCGAAGACGCCTGGCTCACGACGCCAGGTCGCGCTGTCCAAGCAGCCGATCGAGGCGCTGCGACGGCACCGCGTTGCCCAGGCAGCGGAGCGCCTCCGAATCGGTGCGGCGTGGGTGGACAGGGAGCTTGTGTTCTGCTCTGCCGCTGGCCGTCCGATCACGGCGAGCGCGCTGCGGCGATCGTACGAGCCGCTGCTGGAGCGCGCCGGCCTGCCGCGGATGCGCTTCCACGATCTGCGGCACACGTCCGCCACGCTGCTCCTTGGCCGTGGTGTCCACCCGAAGGTCGTCTCGGAGATGCTCGGGCACACGCGCATCAGCACGACGCTCGATCTTTACTCGCACGTCTCCATGACCATGCAGCAGCAGGCGGCCGAGGCGTTCGACGCGATCCTCGCGGCACCGATCTCTCGCTAACCATCCAAGATCGTCCGTAGACGTCCGCCCGGGTTGCTGTCACGGTTGCTGTCAACGGAGTGTGGAGCGCGAAAATCGGCGCCCCAAAAACGCCGATTTCGATTCTACAAAGGTGGTCCCAGGGGCTGGATTCGAACCAGCGGTACACGGTTTTACAGACCGTTGCCTTAACCACTTGGCTACCCTGGGGGATACCCCAGTCTACCAACCCCAAATCTCAACGTCACACTGCCCCGACCCCAATCTCCAGCCTGCAACGCCCGACTTACGACCGACGACCGACGACTGACCACTGAAACTGACAACTGTACACTTCCCACCGGATGAACCTCGCCAACCTCCGCAACCGCCTCCTCATCTCCATGCTCCTCGGCATCGTCGTCTTCGCCGGACTCCTCGCCTACGGAGACTTCAAGGAAGTCGCCACCAGCTTCGAAGAGTTCAAGTGGTGGCTCTTCCCCCTCATCCTCCTCGTCACCTGCGGCAACTACCTCCTCCGCTTCATCAAGTGGGAGTACTACCTCACCCAGATCGGCGTCAGCGGCCTCAAGCGTTCCGACAGCTTCCTCATCTACTTCTCCGGCCTCGGCATGACCGTCACCCCCGGCAAGGTCGGCGAGTGGCTGAAGAGCTACCTCCTCAAAGAGATGCACGGCACCCCCGTCACACGCTCCGCCCCGATCCTCCTCGCCGAGCGCCTCACCGACAGCCTCGCCCTCCTTATCATCTGCGCCTTCGGCGTCATCGCCTTCGCCACCAACACGTGGCCCATCGTCGTCATCATCGCCGTCGGCTCCGCCATAGCCGTCGGAGTCTCCCGCCACCGCCCCACCTCCCACGGCATCATCCGCTTTCTCGGACGCTTCCCTCTCCTCCAGCGCTTCACCGGCCACTTCGAGGAGTTCTACGAGAGCACCTACACCCTCATGGAGCCCCGCGGCCTCGTGCTCATGACCATCCTCAGCGTCGCCTCCTGGTTCTTCGAGGTCCTCGCCTACTACCTCACCCTCATCGGCCTCGGCGTCGATGGCGGCACCGACACCATGCTCAAAGCCGCCTTCATCCTCCCCATCTCCACCCTCGCCGCCGCCCTCTCCTTCATGCCCGGCGGCCTCCTCGTCGCCGAGATCGGCATCACCGGCCTCTCACGCCGCCTCCTCGATCTCGGCAAGACCACCGCCACCGTGGGCACCGTCATCGTCCGCCTCGCCACCCTCTGGTTCGGCGTCATCCTCGGCCTCATCGCCTTCGCCTACCTCACCCGCCGCCTCGGCCGCCAGGGCATCTCCCTCGAACCCCCCAACACCCCCCTCCCCGCCCCCGCCGACCCCGCCGCCTGATCCGGGCGCGCATCGCGTAGGGGCGCAGCCTGCTGCGCCCTGTCTGTCGCCCCAGTGTGCCTTCTCGTCCTAAAGCGAAAGCGCGGGCCAAAGCCCGCGCACTAACCACTAATCACTACTCACTAATCACTAACCACCACTACGCCGCCGCCCGCTGCCGCGCCTGCGCCAGCACCCGCACCAGCGCGTCCACCGCCCGATCCTCGAACAGCGTCCCCTGCCCCGCCACCAGCTCCCGCAACGCCGCGTCCTCCGTGATCGGCGCCCGCCACGGCTGCTCCCGCGTCAGCGAATCGAACACATCCGCCACCCGCACAATGCTCGCGCTCGGCGAGATCTGGTCGCCTCGCAGACCCCGCGGATATCCAAGCCCGTCCGGCTGCTCGTGGTGCTGCGCCACACAGTCCAGCACCGCCCGCGGCAGCGACCGCCCCAGGATCGTCCGCCCCAGTACCGGGTGCCGCTCGATCGCCGCGCGCCCCGTCTCGTCCAGTGTCTCCGGCTTCAACAGCACCTCGTCCGCCACCCCGATCTTCCCCACGTCGTGCAACAGTCCGCCCAGTCGCACCGTCTCCAGCTCCGCGGGCGTCAGCTCCAGCTCCTCCCCGATCGCCGCCGAGAGCGAGGATACGCGCTCGCAATGCTCCAGCGTTGCCGCATCCCGCGCTCCCAGCGCCGCCGTCGCCGTCAGCACCGCGCGCTGCAGCGATTCGTCGTGGCTCAGTTGGCGGCTCTCCCCGCCCTGCGCTGGCCACTGCCCGAAGACGCGCACGCTATCTTTGCCGCGGCTCTTCGCGTCGTACATCGCTTCGTCCGCCGCTGCCACGATGTAGTCCTTGTTCGGTCCGTCCTCCGGAAACACCGCCACACCGATCGAGATCGTCTGGTTCCGGTGCGACCCGAACTGCATCCGCGAAACATCGCGCCGCACCACCTCCATCAGCTCCGCCGCCGCCGCGCTCGTCATTCGCGGAAGGATCGCCGCCATCTCGTCCCCGCCGATCCGGTACGTCTCCCCGTTCTCACCGATCTTTTCTCGCACGCATCCACCCAGCCCCTCGATCAGGCGATCGCCTGCCGCGTGCCCGAACAGGTCGTTCACCAGCTTGAAGTCGTCGATGTCCAGCACCGCCACCGCCAGCGGGTCCCCTGTTCGCACCGCGTCCCCGATGACCCGCTCCAGGTCCTCGTGAAAGGCACGGTGGTTCCCCAGCCCCGTCAGGTGGTCCCGCATCGCTGCGTCCTGGAAGTGCGTCACCTGCTGCTCCAGGTGCTCCCCGCGCGCCACCTGCGAGTCATACAGCTGCTGCAGGTCGTCCAGCAGCGCCCGCGTCACCTCCGGCGCGATCACCGCGTGCCCCGCCATCGCCGCCGCCATCGTCGCCAGCAGCTTCTCCGTGCCCGAGCCCTTCAGCACGTAGCTCTTCGCCCCGGAAGCGATCATGTCCCGAACCAGGCTGATGTCCTGGTACGCCGTGTGCGCGATCACCACCGTCGCCGGCGAGACCGCCCGGATCTGCCGCGTCGCCTCGATACCGTCCATCCGCGGCATCCTGATGTCCATGATCGCCAGGTCCGGCTGCGTCTCCCTCGCCCGGTCGATCGCCTCGATGCCGTCGGCCGCTTCCCCCACGATCTCGTAGTCGCCCGTCGCCTCCAGCAGCTCCGCCGTCGCCTCCCGCGTCTCCGTTACGTCGTCGACAATCAGCACCTTCGGCGTCATGCGGCCTCCCTGGTCGCTCGAACTGTCACCGGCACGCGCACCCGCAGCAGCGTTCCCTTCTCGGGCGACGACTCCCAGTCGCAAGTGCCCCCCAACATATCGATCCGCTCCCTGATGCCCAGCAGCCCGTAGTGTCCCGGTTCCGTGCTCTCCGTTGGCGCATTCACATCGAATCCCGTCCCGTTGTCCTGCACCCACGCGCACAACGTGCCGCCGTCCTCCTCGAACCCCACCACCACGTTCGTCGCCGAAGCATGCTTACGCACGTTCGTCAGCGCTTCCTGCAGCACCCGGTACAGCATCGACTCCGAAGAAGCCGATGGCCTCTGCGTGATCACTCCGCGCACCTCCACCCGCACCCCCGCATCGCGTGCTAACCCCACGCCCAGGTCCCGTACCGCTTCAACCAACCCCCGCTCCTCCAGCGATGGTGGCCGCAGGTTCATCATCAGCTCCCGCAGCTCCTGCACTTCGTGCGAGAGCGCGCCCTCAACTTCGCCCAGGATCTTCTCCGCCCGCGCCGTGTCTCCCCGTGCCGCGAACTTCCGCGCCGCCCCGATGCGCGTCGCCAGGAAGCTCAGCGCCTGCACCGGACCATCGTGCAGCTCCAGCGTCAGCCGGTGCCGCTCCTCCTCTTGCGCCCGGACCACCATGTCCAGCAGCGACCGCCGCGCCTCGCTTGCGTGTCCCAGCTCCCGGTACAGCCGCATGTTCTCCGCCAGCGTCATAAACTGCCGCACCATCACCAACCCCACCACCACCGCCGACCCGAACACCAGCACCGGCTCCGCGCCGCTCGTCGCGATGCGCGCCAGCGTCGCCGCCACAATCGCCAGTCCCACAACGTACGGCGCCAGCAGCCCCACCAGCGATTGGCGCGCCACCCGCTGCCCGGCGACTTCCTCCGCCGGCAGCACGAAACACCCCGCCATCAACGCGTACGAAAGGATGTAGCCGACGTCCGTCGGGTTTGCCGTGCTGTCGTATCCCACCGTCGAGACCAGGTAGGTATACGCGCTATCGGTCACGCCCAGCACGATCGCCGAAGACATCAACAGCAGCGTCCGACGCGGCATCCGCCCCCCGCCGGCGTACAGCGCCACTACCGTCAACGCCACCAGCGCAAAGTCGGCCACCGGATAGCCCATCGCCACCGCCGCGTCGCGCGGCGAGTATCCGCTATCGCGCACGATAGGCTCAAGGATGAACGTCCAGCTGGTCGATCCGGCCGCCGCCATGATGATCGCGGCGTCAATCAGCCAGCGCGTGTCTCGCACGCGTTCTCGAGGGAAGGCGAGGATCGCCACGCCGGCGAGGAATGCGAGGTAGCCAGCGTAATAGAAGACGTCGGTGAGGCCGGGGAAGGGCGGATCTTCCCCGAACCGCAGATTGTAATAGGTGTACATCAGGTCGCCGGCAGTCCACGCCGCCAGAAGGCCGGCCAGGGCGACCCACCCCAGACGCTCGAGGCCTCGCGAGCGCACAACGGGCAAGATGGAGAGCAGCAGCGCACCGACCGGCGCCACCTGGTAGACGTAGTTGCTCAGGAACTGGAGGTAGCGTTCGGGCGGGCTGGCGACGATGACCGCGGCATAGGCGACGGCCAGACACGCCCCGGCCGCCACCACGGCCACCGCCGCTCCGCGCCCACGGCCCGCCTCCGCGCCGCGTTCCACCGGTGCACGCACAAGCCTCAACATTCAAAGAATGATCGGCAGCCCGTCCCCCTCCGCGCAGTTCCCCTGAGATGCGAAAGGCGCCGCCCCTTCGGCGTCGCCCACGCTCCCCAGTCCCTCGCCCCTCGCCCCTTGTCCCTAGTCCCTGTCCCCCTACTCCCTACCCCGAGCCTCCCCCTCCGCCGCCTGCGCCGCCGTCACCCGGAACGTCGCATGCATTCCCTCCTCCTGGTGGTTCACCACCTCCCCCTTGATCTCCTCCACCACGCTGCAGAACAGCTCGTACTCCCCGGACTCCAGGTCCAGCCTTACGATCTGTGACTCACCTTTTTGCAGCGCCAGGGTCCGCCCCATCAACCGCGTCGTCCCCGAGGTGTCATGCCGCACGACCACCAGGTCATGTATCTCCCCCGGCCCATCGCCCCCACGGTGTCCGCGTTCCTGCGTATGATCCGCCACGAAGTACACCTCCCCCTCCGCGATCTCCCCGCGCGAGAGTTCGATCTTGAAGTTTCGCAGCTCCGCATGCACGTCCCGCGGGCCCAGTGCCTCCGCGCTCTCCCACCACCCCCGGTCGATCGCCGTGAAGATGCTCAGCGGCACCAGCAGGATCCCCACCGCCGCCGCCATCGCCAGCGCCGGCGCCCCCGTCGTCGACATCAGGCCGCCGCGCGCCGGTGCATACGCGTTCCCCACGCCCTTCGCCACACCCTTCGCTTTCGACCGCAGCCGCAGGCTGTTGCTCATCACCGAGACGCTGCTGAACGCCATCGCCGCCCCCGCGATGATCGGGTTCAGCAGCCCCAGCGCCGCCACCGGAATCGCCACCACGTTGTAGCCGAACGCCCAGAACAAGTTCTGCTTGATCGTCGTCAGCGTCTGCCGCGAGAGCGCGATCGCTTCAGCCACCTTCGAGATGTCCCCGTGCAGCAGCGTGATGTCCCCCGCCTCGATCGCCACGTCCGTCCCCGTGCTCATCGCGATGCCGATGTCCGCTTGCGCCAGCGCCGGCGCGTCGTTCACCCCGTCCCCCACCATCGCCACGGAGAGCCCCTCGGCCTGCAGCGACCGCACCAGCTCGATTTTGTCTTCCGGCTTTGCCCCCGCGCGGTACTCATCCACGCCCACCGCCTGCGCCACCGCCGCCGCCGCTCGCGCGTTGTCCCCCGTCATCATCACCACGCGCAGGCCCAGCCCACGCAGCGACTCGATCGCCCGCGGTGCCGTGTGTTTGATCTCGTCCGCTATCCCGATCACCCCCTCCAGCCGCCCGTCCACCGCGACGTAGATGACCGTCCGCCCGAACCCCTCCAGCCGCTCAATCTCCGTCTGCGCCCCCGCATCCACGACGACTTCGCGCTCGTCCATGAGCCGGCGGTTTCCGGCGACGATGCGCTTCTCTTCAACCACCGCCACCACGCCCAGCGCCGTCAGCGATTCGAACTCCGAAGTCGCCGGCAGCAGGTACCCCGCCTCCACCGCCGCATCCACGATCGCCCGGCTCAGCGGGTGGTCACTGTTCTGCTCCGCCGCCGCCGCCAGCGTCAACAACGCCGCCTCGGGCATAAGCCCAACCGGCGACGCCTCCGTCACCTGCGGCCGCCCCTCCGTCAGCGTGCCCGTCTTGTCCAGCACGATGACGTCCAGCTTTCGCGTCCGCTCCAGCACCTCCGCGTTCTTGATCAGGATCCCCCGCTCCGCGCCGATCCCCGTCCCCACCATGATCGCCGTCGGCGTCGCCAGCCCCAGCGCGCACGGGCACGCGATCACCAGCACCGCCACCGCCGCGCGCATCCCCGCGATCCACTGGCTGTCGCTCCACGCGTGCGCCGGGTCCGTGAACAACCCCCACGAAAGGAACGTCCCCGCCGCGATCACGATCACGACCGGCACGAACACCGCCGCCACCTGGTCCACCAGCTTCTGGATCGGCGCCTTCGATCCCTGCGCCTCCTCCACCATCTTCGCCATGCGGGCCAGCACCGTCGCCCCGCCCACCGCCGTCGCCTCGACCTGGATCACGCCGTTCTGGTTGATCGTTCCGCCGATCACCGCTTCGCCCGTCTTCCGCTCCACCGGGATCGACTCACCCGTGATCATCGATTCGTCCAGCGTGCTGTACCCCTCCCGCACCACGCCGTCCACCGCCACCTTCTCGCCCGGCCGCACGACGAACACATCGCCCGGCGCCAGCCGCTCCACCGGCAGCTCCACCTCCGCGCCGTCCCGTAAGACCCGCGCCGTCTTCGCCGACATCCCCAGCAGCTTCTGGATCGCCGATGATGCCTGCCCCTTCGAGCGCTCCTCGAAGTACTTCCCCATCGTGATGAACACCAGCACCGCCGCCGAGACGTCCAGGAACATCTGGTACGGTAGGTCGAAGATCACCACCCACGCGCTGTACGCGAACGCCACGCTCGTCCCCAGCGCGATCAGCACGTCCATGTTCGGGTTCAGGTGCCGCAGCGAGGCTACGCTGCCCCGGTAGTACCGCCACCCCAGCACAAGCTGGATCGGCGTCGCCAGCCCCAGCACCGTCCACGCCGTCGCTCGCTGGCTCCCCGCGACATACACCCCGGCGATGTCCATCCCCATCGCCAGCACCACCACCGGGATCGCCAGCGCCGCCCCGAACACCGTCAGCAAAAGCGTCCGCCGCGCGTGCTGCGTCCGCTCGTCGCCGCGGTCCCGCGACGGCTCCGACACCTGCGCGTGATACCCCGCCTTCTCCACCGCCGCGATCAGCGCATCCGCCGCCACGCCCCCCGGCGCCGTCACCAGCGCCGTCTCCGACGCGAAGTTCACGTTCGCCTGCTCCACCCCCTCCACCTTCGAGAGCGCGCGCTCCACCCGCCGCACGCAAGAAGCGCACGTCATCCCCGTGATGTCCAGCGTCGCCGTCAGCTGCTTTTCCTGCAATTGGGCGGGGCGTTCCGCCGGGGGCGCTGTAGCGGCCATGCAGTACCTGCCTCTCTGCGCGGCCTGTGTATCTCGGCCGCGCGGTTCAAGCGCTCATCTCATCTCAAGCGTTTGTTTTGCAATTTTGCGATCGGCGCGTCCCTCATCTGTTCACTGTCCACTGTGGACTGTCAACAAGGCGCAGCCTCATACCCCTCCTCCTTGACCGCCTCCACCACCTTCCCCGAGTCGAACTCCCCCACCACCGTCGCCGACTTCCCCTCCAGCGACACCTCCACCGAAGTCACCCCCGGCACCCCCTTGATCGCCTCCGTCACGTGATGCACGCAGTTGTCACACGTCATCCCCGTAACCTCAAACACCTTCGTCTCCGCCACGTCAGCCCTCCTTATGATTCCTGTTGCGCTGCCGTCTGTTCGCCTGCGGCGCCCCCACGCCGCCTGTTCCCCTAACCCCTCGTCCCTCGTCCCTTGTCCCCTGTCCTCTATTCCCTGTTCCCTATTCCCTACCGTCACCGCCCCGTCCGATACAGCTCCGAAAGCTCATCCAGCACCTGCTCGTCCCGTCCTTCCCGAATCCCCTCCACCACGCATGTGTGCAGGTGCCCGTCCAGCAAGATCGCCTCCATCTTCTCGATCGCCCGCCGCACCGCGTAGGTCTGCTTCAGTACGTCCACGCAGTACGTATCCTTCTCCACCATCTTCCGGATCCCTTCCAAATGCCCCGCGACGAAGTTGATCCTCTTCAACACGTCCGCCCGCGTCTCATCCATCATGTCCGTCCGCTCCCTGACTCCGTCTCGTTCCATCTCCCCTGCCCTCCCCACACCCCCCCGGAGGGGGTCTACATCGATCCTATCTCCCTTCCCAGGACCCGTCAACATCCGATCGGGCCCTTTTCCGATGCGCGTAGACGCCGGGTGGAGGGGTGGGGCGAACAAAGGCGCGGGCCGTAGCCCGCGCTCAAGTCCCCTATAACCTACAACCTACAACCTACAACCTACGACCTACTCCGAAACCACTCCACCGTCCGCCCCAACCCCTCCCGAAGCCCCACCTCCGCACGCCACCCCGTCGCCGCCATCAGCTTCGCCGACGACGCATAGCTCGCCGGCACGTCCCCCGCCCGCTCCCCCAGGTCCTCGATCGGCACCTCGTACCCCGCGATGTCCATGATCTCCCGCAGCACGTCGATCGTTTTCGCGCCCGTCTCGCTCCCCACGTTGAAGTACTGCAACCCCGAGAGCCCCAGCACCGCCGTGTGCGCGCGCGCCAGGTCCTCCACGTAGAAATAGTCCCGCACGATCTCGCCCTTCCAGTACAGGGGGATCGCCTTCTTCGCCAGCACCGCCTTGATGAAGTTCGGGATCGCGTGCGTCTCCGGCTCGTGCATCTCATTCGGGCCGTATGGATTGAAGTACCGCAGTATCAGCGCGTCCATCCCGTACAGCTGGTTGTACGTCGCCACGAACGCCTCCATCGAGACCTTCGTCGCCCCGTACGGATTGTTCTGCGCCCCCAGCGGGTCCTCCTCCCGGATCGGCAGCCGCGCGGGCACCCCGTACACGGTCGCGCTGCTCGAAAACACGATCTTCCCCACGTCCGCCCGGTGCATCGCCTCCAGCAGCCGCACCCCGTTCACGATGTTGTTCTCCGCGAACAACACCGGCTCCTCCACGCTGCGCCCCACTTCGATGAACGCCGCCATGTGGATCACCGCGTCGTGGCCCCGCAGCCATTCCGGCAGCCGCTCGTCACGCAGGTCCCCCTCGATGAGCCGCACCCCCTCCGGCACCAGCTCCCGGAACCCCTTCGACAGATTGTCCAGGACCGCGACCTCATGCCCCCCACCCACCAGCACCCGCGTCACCCACGACCCGATAAACCCCGCCCCGCCCGTAACCAGCACCTTCATGGCGACTCCCTTGACACCGCCCCAACGCAGGCGGAGACATCACGACAGAAGTATCGCCAGCATTGTAAGCGCGACGCCCTGTCCTGCCGATCAGCGCTGCTGTGCAGGGGCGAGGCATGCCTCGCCCCTACAAGGACAGACCCCACCGCCGCATGCGATAGCGCCGAGAACGCGCAGTCGTTGTCATTCTGAGCGCCAGCGAAGCGAAGAATCTTCCCCCGCGAACCACCGCCGCCGCATGCGACAGCGCCACAAGACCCACATTCGGTCTCCCCCCTCGCCGAGAGGGGGATGCGGCAGACATGCGGGCGACGTAAGACAAAAGCCGCATCAACACAATGCGGCCTCTACCACGATCCCGAACCGACCTCTGTGCCCTCTGTGTCTCTGTGGTGAACTTCACCCGGGTGAGGTAAACGAAGCTCCATCAACAACAATGCGGCCTTACCACGATCCCAAAGAGAACCTCTGCGCCCTCTGTGTCTCGGTGGTGAAATTACCCGATCAGCGCAGCCAGCCGCTTCGGCGCCGTCATCCGCCAGCTCTCGCGCACCAGCTCCCCCACCATCCCCCAGTCCACATCCCCCTCCATGTTCACGCCGATCCATCCCCGGTGCCCCACGTACTTCGGCCGGTAATACCGCTCCGGCTCCGCACCCACCAGCACCTCCTGCTGCCCCTCCGCACCCTTCACCCACAACCCCACAACAGGATCGCCGTGATGATGGTCCTCCCACGTCGCGAACAGCTTCGTCCCCACAAACCACGCCGGCTCCCCGTGCGAAACCCGCTCCGACGTCTCCGGCAACGAAAGACACATCTCCCGCACCCGCTCGACCGCTGTCTTCTTCTTCACCACCATCAGGGTCTCCTGCAACTACCGGCCCCTGCGCGGACCGCCACGATCCGTAGGGGCGAGGCACTGCCTCGCCCTGTGCTGACACGACCACCGCCCCATGCGATAGCGCCACTCAGGCCTCAATCACGCTCCCGAAGAACCTCTGTGCCCTCTGTGTCTCTGTGGTGAGATCGAATTACGCAACGAACTTCTTGAACACCAGGCAAGCATTCTGCCCGCCGAACCCGAAGCTGTTCTTCAGCACCACGCTCACATCGCCAACGTTCCGCGCCACGTTGGGTATGTAGTCCAGGTCGCAGTCTGGGTCCGGGTACTCCTGGTTGATCGTCGGGTGAACCCACCCCGTCAGGATCGACTGCACGCACGCCACCGCCTCGATCGCCGCCGACGCCCCCAGCGTGTGCCCGATAAGCGACTTCGTGCTGCTGATCGGCACCTGGTACGCGTACTCGCCCAGCGCCCGTTTCAGCGCCACCGTCTCGTACTTGTCGTTCATCTGCGTCGACGTCCCGTGCGCGTTCACGTAGTCGATGTCGCCCGGCGTCACCCCCGCATCCTTCAGCGCCGCCGTCATGCACGCCGCCGTCGTCTCACCGTCTTCCACCGGCACCACCACATGATGCGCGTCCGACGTGCACCCGTATCCCGCCAGCTCCGCCAGGATCCGCGCCCCACGCGCCTGCGCGTGCTCCAGCGCCTCAACCACGAACACCCCCGCCCCCTCCGACGAGATGAACCCGTCCCGCTTCGAGTCGAACGGACGGCTCGCCGCCTGCGGGGGATCGTTGCTCGTCGAAAGCGCCTTCATGATCGTGAACGCCGCCAGCCCCAGCTCACTCAGCCCCGCCTCCGTCCCGCCCGTCACCATCACGTCCGCGCGGCCGACGCGGATCGCCTCCAGCGCCTCCCCCATCGCGTTCCCCGCCGATGCGCACGCCGTCGTCACCGTCCAGTTGATCCCTTTCAGCCCGTGCTGCATCGCCACCTGAGCCGCCGCCATGTTCGGCAGCATCTTCACCATATAGAAGGGGTCCATCCGGCGCGCGCCCTTCTGCGTGATGTCCTTCACCGCCCGGTCCGTGTCCGGATACCCACCCATCCCGTTCCCGAACAGCACCCCCACCCGGTACGGGTCCTCCTTCGACACGTCGAGCGACGCCGACGCGAGCGCATCCTTCGTCGCCGCCAGGGCCAGCTGCGTGAAGCGCGCCATCCGTCGCGCCTCCTTCCGGTCGATGTAGTTCTCCGGCACGAAGTTCTTCACCTCGCCCGCGATGTGCACCTCGTACCCGGTCGAGTCCACCTGCGTCAGCCAATCCACCCCCGACCGCCCCGCCAGCGCCCCCTCCCAGAACTCCTCCACCGTGTTCCCCAGCGGGTTCAGCGTCCCCATCCCCGTGATGACGACCCGCCTCCGCCCGTTGTGGTCCAAGCCGTTCCCGTTGCTGCTCATAGATCGAAGATCCTCGTCCGCGTGATAATCGTCTCGAAGGCCGCCGCAGGATGCTCCCACCCCGTCCGGATTCGCCCACGGTCACCGCGTAGGGGCGGTCTCCCCTGCCGCAGCAGGGCGGCTCGCCGCGCCCTGCCCGAGCAACGACCGGCCACCATATATGGTAACCCGCCCTCCGCAGGATGCTCCCACCCTGTCCGGATTCGCCCCAGGGTCACCGCGTAGGGGCGCCGCTCGCCGCGCCCTGTCCGTAGCTGCGATGCGCCTCGTATATGGTAGCCGGGCCCCCGTCCCCGCGCCCCGGTACGTTCGTACTACATCACCCGTCGCCCGCAATGCCGAGGACCCACGCCCGGACCGCGCCCACAAACGCCAGCGACCCGAAACACACCACCGCCCCCCGTTCCCCCGCCTGCGCCAACGCCGCCTCGTACGCCTCCGGCAGCGAGGCGTACGTCTGTACGGACAGGTCTTCAGACCTGTCCTTCATCGTCGCGGCGATCACCCTCGCACTCTCCCGCGGATCCGCCGCCCGCTCCGAACCCCACCGCGTCACAAACACCGCATCCGCGAACCCCCCGATCGCCGACGCCATCCCCGCCACATCCTTCCCCGCCAGCGTCCCAAACAGCACCACCGCGGATCGCAGCCCGAAATCCTCCCGCAGCGCCGCCACCATCCGCTTCGCCGAGTCCCCGTTGTGCGCCCCATCCACGATCACCCGCGGCCGCGTCTTAATCGTCTCCAGCCTCCCCGGCCACTTCACCCCCGCCAGCCCCGAACTAACAGTCGCCGCCGAAAGTACTCCCTCCCCTTCGCCCGAATCCTTCCGACCTCCGACCTCCGACCTCCCGGCCACCAGTTCCTCGCACGCCACGATCGCCGTCGCCGCATTGTCCAGCTGATGCCGCCCCGCCAGCGGCAGCCGCGCCGAGTACGTCCCCCGCGATGTCTTCAGCCGGAACTCCTGCCCCTCCCCCGATGCCGACGTCCGCGACATCTGGCACACCTTCACCACCTCCACCAGCCGCGCCCCCCGCTCCTCCGCCACCTCCCGGAACACATCCATCGCCGACTCCCGCTGCGGCGCTGCCACCACCACGCACCCCGGCACGATGATCCCCGCCTTCTGCCGCGCGATCTCCCCGATCGTGTTCCCCAGCACCGCCGTATGCTCCAGCGAGATCGGCGTCATCACACAAACATGACCCCCCGCCAGTTCCCCGCTGTGCGGAGCCCCGCGTCGCACGTTCCCTGTTCCCTGTTCCCTCCCGACCCGTACGGACAGGTCTTCAGACCTGTCCTTCGCCGCTGCGCCGCCGACAGCCATCCGAAAGACATTCGTGGAGTCGAGGAGGCCGCCGAGGCCGACCTCAGTCACCTGCACGGCGACATTCGCATCGCGGAAGGTAAGGAAACCGGCGGCGGTGAGCGCGTCGAAGGCGACGAACTGGCGGCCCGGGAAGCGCGCCGCGACCGCCTCCATCGCCGGACGGACGGACGACAACGCGGATGCAAACGCGTCGGGCGAGATCGGATCGCCGTCGATCCGTATCCGCTCCGTGTACCGATGCAGATGCGGGCTGACATAGTGCCCCGTCCGCAGCCCCCCGGGCCGAAGCACCGCCTCGATCATCGCGCCGGTCGAGCCTTTGCCTTTGGAACCAGCGATATGCACCGTCGCCCGCCCCAGGTGCGGCTCCCCCAGCTCCCCCAACAACGCCACCATCGGCGCAACGTCCGGCCGCTCCGCGAACTCCCCCGTCCGCTCAAAGTCCGGCAGCGTCCCCAACCACCGCAAACTCTCGTCGTAATCCACAGTAAGAGGGTACAGACAAGCGCCCCACGTTCCATAGACGGGCACAAACGAAGAACCCCCTCTCCACTACCCCACTACCACTACGTGGAGAGGGGGCAGGGGGTGAGGTGCAGTGACAGCTCCGTGATCTCGCGATCCTAAACCGCGATCCCCCGCTCCGACAACAACCCCAAGAACCCCCCCTCATCCAGCACCGCCGTCCCCAGCGCCTCCGCCTTCGTCAGCTTCGACCCCGGCTCCGCCCCCGCCACCACATAGTCCGTCTTCTTCGTCACGCTGCTCCCCACCGCACCCCCGTGCGCCTTGATCAGCGCCTCCGCCTCGTTCCGCGACAGCCGCTCCAGCCGCCCCGTCACCACGAACGTCAGCCCCGAGAGTGGCCCCTCTCGCGCCGCGCCCCGCTCCTCCACCAGGTTCACCCCGGCCGACCGCAGCCGCTCCACCATCTCCCGGTTCTCCGCACGCGAGAAGAACTCCGCCACGCTCTCGCCGATCACCAGCCCGAGCCCCGGTAGCTCCGCGATCTGCTCCGCCGTCGCCGACATCAGCCCGTCCGTGCTCCCGAACTGCTGCGCCAGCGCCGTCGCCACCTCGCTCCCCACATGACGGATCCCCAGCGCCACCAGCACGCGCGCCAGCGGCCGCCTCTTGCTCGCCTCGATGTTCGCCAGCACGTTGTCGACGCTCTTCGCCCCCAGCCGCTCGATCCCGATCAGCTCCTCCCGCCGGTCCTTCAGCGCGTACAGGTCCGCTCCGTCCCGCACCAGCCCCCGCGACATCAACAGCCGCGCCAGCTGCTCCCCGATCCCCTCGATGTCCATCGCGCCCCGCCCCACGAAGTGCTCCAGCAGCCGCGTCCGCTGCTCCGGACACTGCCGGTTCGGACAGTAGTACGCCGCCTCCCCCTCGTTCCGCACCACCTCCGTCTTGCACGAAGGACACCGCTTCGGCATCGAGAACCGCCGCGTGCCCGGCGCGCGAAGACTCAGCACCGGCCCTACCACCTGCGGGATCACATCCCCCGCCCGCTGCACGATCACCGTGTCTCCCGCCCGTATGTCCTTCCGGCGGATATCGTCCTCGTTGTGCAGCGTCGCCATCTGCACCTTGGCGCCGCCCACGTGCACCGGCTCCAGGATCGCGAACGGATTCAGCGTCCCCGTCCGCCCCACGTTCACCGCGATCTGCAGCAACTTCGTCGTCGCCTGCGTCGGCGGGAACTTGTACGCGATCGCCCACCGCGGCTCCCGACCCACCGCCCCCATCTGCCGCTGCAGCCCCAGGTCGTCGACCTTGATCACGATCCCGTCGATCTCGTAGTCCAGCGACTCGCGCTTTTCCACCCACCCCTCGCAGAACCCGATCACCTCATCCAGCGACGTGAACCGCCGCAGGTTCGGGTTCACCTTGAACCCCAGCTCCCGCAACCACCCCAGCGCCTCCCAGTGCGTCCGTGGCGACAGACCGTCCTCCGACCAGCCGAGCTGATACCAGAACGCATCAAGCGGCCGGCTCGCCGTCACCCGCGGGTCCTTCTGCCGCACACTCCCCGCCGCCGAGTTCCGCGGCGATGCGAACAGCGGCTCCCCCGCCTCCCCCCGCTCTGCATTCACGCGCTCGAACCCGCTCTTCGTCATGAAGATCTCCCCCCGCACCTCAAACCGCGCAGGGAGCATCGCTCCGGACCCTTCGCGTCTTGCGCTTTGCGCTCTGTTGTCTGTTGTCTGTTGTCTGTTGTCCGTCCGCCCTTTGCTCTTTGCCGTTTGCTGCTTGCCCTGCAAAGCCGAAGGCACGCTCCGTATCGTCCGCACATTGACCGTGATGTTCTCCCCCCGCATCCCGTCCCCGCGCGTTGCCGCCGTCACCAGCGACCCGCCCTCGTACACCAGCGCGCACGCCAGCCCGTCGATCTTCGGCTCGCACACCATCGCGAAATCACTGCGCTCGATCAGCCGCGACGCCCGCGCATGCCACGCCCGCAGCTGCTCCCCGCTGAACGCGTTCGACAGCGACAACAGCGGCACCCGGTGCTCCACGATCCCGAACGTCTCGACCGGCGCCCCGCCCACCCGCTGCGTCGGCGAGTCAGGCGTGATCAACTCCGGGTGCCGCTCCTCCAGCTCCCGCAGCTCCACCATCAGCCGGTCGTAATCAGCGTCGCTGATCTCCGGCGAGTCCAGCACAAAGTACCGGTGGTCGTGATACGCGATCTCCGACCGCAGCTCCTCCACCCGCAACTTCGCGTGCTGATACTCCGCCGTCCCCGCCGCCTCCGCCCGCGCCATCTCCGCAGCGTCTGCCTCTCCCGCGCGCGCCGTCTCCGCAGCCGCCCCCGCGCTCGCCGTCTTCGCAGCCTCCGCCGCCCCCGCGCTCGCCGCTTTCGCGCCCTCCGCCGCCCCCGCGCGCGCAGCACCCCCCCGCCCATCCACCCGAGCGCCGCCCGTCACCTTGCCCCGCGTCCCTCGTGCCATAGCAACATTGTAGGCCCGTCAGATGGATCACAGGCGGGCTCCCCTGCTGCAGCACGGGCCCCCGCCTGTGCAAGAACCGTCGCCCGCCTATCCCACCATCCCCGTGATCAAGACAAGCCGCCGCGTAGGGGCGCCGCCTGCCGCAGCAGGGCCCGCTCGTCGCAGAGTCTGCGTAGCGGACCTGCGCCGTCCCCGGCCGAGCCACCATGCCCGTGATCAACGACGGGCGCGTAGGGGCGGTCTCCCCTGCCGCAGCAGGGCCCGCTCGTCGCAGAGTCTGCGTAGCGGACCTGCGCCCTCCCCGGGCTAAGAACCATGCACGCGATCAGAAAGAATCCGCGCACAGTGTGTAGGGGCACGCTGCGGCGTGCCCTTCCGCGACCACCTTCACCGGCGCTACGCGAAGTCGAGCTCAAAGGCCTCGCCGGCCTCCACACCATCCACGCCGTCCACTGGGCATCCCCTCCAGGCTGACCCGCCCATCAGCGGGGATGACCGATCCGGCTCCTGGGCCAGTCTTTCGACCGACGGCCCGGCCGTAAATGTCAGAGCGGACGGACCGAATCACATCCATAGATCCCAATTCCGTCGAAGGTCCTTCCAATCACGCACGCTTGCGTATCACCGAGATCGATCCCCGTTTGCACGACCTCGAAATGCAGCACCAGGTCTTTGTCGCGATCCTTGTCTACATCAGAGAACTGTGCCTTGCCGTGCGTCTCCGTGCAGTCGCGCTGCGCCGGGTCTTCGGCGTCTCCGAAACAGGCCGCCGCGAAGTCGACCACCACTGGATCGAAGTCCTCTGTGTTCAGTATCGCGATGGGGACATCGCCGCCACTCGTTAGGTTGATGGAGTTCGGAACGTTGCCGGGTTTGATGTCGAGCTGGACGGGAAGAAACACCTCCACCGACGCTTCCGCTGCGTTGTTCGTATCGTCCGGGTCTTCAGTATCGGCCGAGACCACCGCGTCGTCGTCGAACGTCCCGGGCTTGGCCGGCGTTACTTCGACGTTGACGGTGGCGCTGCCTCCGACGGGGACGCTTCCGATCGCGCACGAGAACTGGTTTGGTGGCGCGACGTCGCACGGCTGCGTGTCTCCCGACTGATCTCCGAGGCTGACGGTGTACGTCGGCGTGCCGATCACGTAGTCAGAACCCGCCAGCGCCGTTGTGAACGTGTCGGACAGGACGACGTTCGTCGGTAGCCCGGGGCCTGCGTTCGTCACGATGATCTCGCATGTAAAAGGCTCGCCCGCAAGGGCGACTTCTCCCTCGTGGTCGCACGTCTTCGTCACGGCGAGGTCAGCGGGATCCTCTGTGACGGGCTGCTCCGAAACGGTGAACTCCATCTCGTATTCGCCGTCCGCGGACAGATCCCGGGATCCGATGCCGTAGCCCGTAAACCGCTCGGTAGACAACGGATCGCACAGACCTTCATCGCTCTCCACGAAACAGACGTTCAAGCGGGCGAAATCGTCGTTCCTGCCTGTTTCAAAGGTCACGAGCGCGGCGAGGTAGTAGCAAATCGAGTAGCTCACAGCACTCCAGACATGAGGGGCCAACGGCAGGTTAAAGAGGTCATCCTGGCAATCCTGATCGTAGCCGTTGCTGCGAATGTGGAACGGCTGCCCATTGGCGACGAGGAAATCAAACGTCGGCCCCGAGAAGTTCAGTAGGCCGTTACCCAGCGTCTCATCCGAGTCGTAGTCGTACAGCTGGTTGTGGTCGATGCAGAAAGAGGGGAGGCCCGGTGGGTCGACCCGGATATTGCACGTCTCCTCCCACCAGTCCGCAAGCCGGAACCACTCGTCGGCAGCCTTGTCGACGTTGACGTAGAAGAATGTGCATTCGCAGTCCCCACCCAGGGAGAACTCGACTTCCTTGTCCGTGTGCAAGTCCATCCGATCCAACTTCACCACGATGTGACGAAGCGATTCGGCCGGATGCACCCACCCGGCGTAGATCTTGCGCGCATACACCTGCTCCGGCGTTGCGCCGCTGCCGGCGAGCGGAACTCTCACATGGACTTCTTTTGGACCGGTGGCCGTACACGGGCCTTCGGCGTCCTCCAGCGTCAGCTCCGGGTCGATGTCGATGTTGTTGCCGGGTCCATCCTCCCAGGATGCGACGGGCACAGCTCCAGGCGAAGGCTGAGCCGGCAGACAGACATCGAATTCGAAGTCTTCGTCGATAGGCGTCGTGAGGTGGCCGTTGATGTCGTGCGGGATGGCGCTGCCGTCTGGGAGGATTTCCTGACCCAGCGTCAACACGTCGACGATGTAGCCTGAGCGGCCGTGAATGTACAGGTCCGTGGCGGTGACCGGCACCTGCGTCGTCCCGGAGCCGGGCAGCGTGTGCACCTGCTGGCGCATGGAGGCTATCGCTCGGGCCGGGTGGATCTCCGACCGGAAGTGTGGTGCGCCATCGATCGTCGTGGCGTGCCCGCAGTCGAGGACCCAGTGGCCCTCGGCCCAGACCCTGTCGCCTGCCGCGGGCCACGCCCACCGCGGGAAGAACCGCTCGGGCTCGTCACGCCCCGTTTCGTCCGTAAACGTACCGTGTTCCCACTCCAGCTCAATGACCTCAGGTGGGACGAGGTCCGTTGCGCCCTCAGGATTCGGGCCGTTGACGCGTGCAAGGAGGCCCGTATATTCGTCGTCCACGTTGATGATGGTGTTCTGGTCGTGCGAGTCGTGTGTTGCTGGAAAGTCGACACCCGCGGTTTTGCTGAGCTCGACTACGCCTTCGACTTCGCGAAAGCGATCAGCCGGGTTCACCCACACCCATCCTTCGTCCGGAAGATCGGCCTGGAAGACGCCCTCATCGATGTCGTACAGGCCGAAATCGTCCAGCACTCCCAGTTCGAGCACGTCGTCGACAAACGGACCCAGGATGGCGAGTTTGAAGTCGACACAATCCGGGCTCGTACCTTCGAGCGGCGCCGGAAGGTCTGCCTGTGCCTTCTCAGCCGCGGGCAGGAGCGAAATGAGGCCTATCACAGAAAGCGCGACGGCAAACAGCGCGAAAGCGCGAAACAGAGTCCGCATGCGTCAGTCTCCTTGCGCGGGGAGTGCAGGTGAGGTGGCTATCGTACGCGCGCTATCAAGGCGTGTCAACAGATCCCGAATCCTGATGGCCCGCGCCCCATCTGTCCCTTCGTGGATCCACGCCCAGCTATTTCTCCAAAAGTGATCTCCCACGCTTGCAGATCCCACGCCGCGCGCCCTACGGTCGGGCCATGGCTCGCACCAGCTTCACGACACCAACAGGCCGCTCGTCACAGAGTCTGCGCAGCCTGCTGCGCCCTCCCCGGCCAAGCCACCATGCCCGTGATCAACGACGGCTGCGTAGAGGCGGTCTCCCCTGCCGCAGCAGGGCCGCCCTGTCGAAGTGCCGGAGCAGCAGACCCGCACCCTCCCCGCCCACCCGGTCGTAGCGAGCAGCACCAGCCCCGGCACCTTCGCCGCCTCCCGCGACGTCGAGCGCAAAGGCCTCGCCCGCCTCCACACCATCCACGCCATCCACGGGACCGCCCCTCCCCCGCCGTAACCAGCGATCGGCCGGTTCGCCGCCCCCTTTCAACCCCGCCGCAACATGCGACAGCGCCCACGCGCCCCCACCCACGTCATCCTGAGCGAAGCCCAAGGATCTTGTTCGTCACAAACCCTACGCCGCGAGTCGTGGAAGTTGACAGCCAGCGCGCCCTCGCCGTGTCGTGCCTGTTGGCCTAGCTAAGGGCGCTGGCCCAAATCTCCAAGAAACGGAATCTGCTGCTGCCTAGCTTTTCACCCATGTATGCATACGCGTCCGACAGCTGCGAGACAGGTGGCTCAGGCTGATTCCGTAGTTCAAGAAGCTCAATATGACGGTTGTGGAGAAAGTGGTACCGGCTTAGACGATAAACCTCTGGCGTTGAGAACTCGCGATCCGTCTTCGCAGAAGTGCGGACCACGGTTTGTCCATAGCGGTCCAAGAGACCATCAACATCGCCCGCATCGAGAAGACCTTGGCAAATTGTGCAGCGGCAGATTTCGGAAACGAACTCGTTCCTGCTCAGGCCCTGGGCGAGGCGTGCCAGATCATCGATGTAGATTTCGTCGTGGATTCGTTGTAAGTAGTATTTCGCAGGTGGCAGTCCTCCGCCAACCACGGGAATGAGATCTCGCTTTTCGCCGTAACCAACGCCATGCGAAATGCCCGACATTCCGCGATTTCGAAGAAGTGCAGCGAAGTAGCCTCCGTATAGGTCGAGCAGAGGCTTGCCTCCCTGTGTTACGCGAGAGGCCAAATCAGCCAGCCCCTTAATCTGTCCGATAGTCGCACGCTGCTCATTGAAGTCAGCGACCCAGAGGCAGAAGCCTTCACAATCGAGGCCCATACACATCTCGGCCACCTTCTCGATAGCCTCTGGCTGATCCAGAATTAAGCTGTCGATGCAAATCACCGCATAGACATTCTCGTGGAACTCACTTTTCGCTATCTCACATGCGGCTTCGGCTAATCGTCGGTTAACGTCCATCCACGGATCGTTGTGGCTCATGAAGAAGTACGGGGCGAGCATGCGATGAGGATGGAGGTTGGGGTCTTGATCCGAGAGGAATTCCTTGTCGGCTACGAGAGCCTCCCCGCATCGACTCCTCTGATACGTCAACACGCGGTTAACGAATCGTCGAAGCCGATCGTCGTCCGAAAAGTAATTGGGCGTGAGACGGGGTAGTTGTAATGCATCCTCGTCGATGAGCCCATACTGACGTGCCAGGCGTAGAAAGGTCTTCCGCGGCGTGGTACGATTCTTGCCTTTTGACATTAAGTGGGCTGGATCAAGCGCGAACGCATACGTGACGGGGTCGATTGTGAAGCCCTTGCCGCGGCGCGCCAGTTCGAGGCCCAGCAACGCGGTAGCACCGGCCGTTCCCTCTACGAGGTTCGCGTTGAAGAACACCTCGTCATACCAGGCTGAGGCGCGTAGGAGATAATCCTTCTCCGCGTGAGTGCCCATTCGAATAGCATGGATGAAGGGGGGCGCAGCCGCTGTGTCTATTCCATGAGGCACGCGGCACCTACTTTAGGCCCTATGGTCACAAGTGCCCGTCTTCGAATCGCACGGCGAACGTACTGCGACATTCGCGCCTCGAGAAGCACGGTGACCTTTCCACGGTCATCGACGGAGAGGATTCCGATGCCAAACTTCCTTGCCCGACTACAGGTCTCGCCAGAAATCGAGGCAGGTGGAAGGGCTATGTACGAATAGTCCGCACCCAGCTGGTGAACCTGAGCCTGCGAAAGGGCACGTCCCCAGTCTCGAAGCTTGCCCTCGACCGTTGCGCAGTGGCCGTCGCGATTATTCACGCAGTACAAGTCGGCCACCTTACGCTGGATAGGGACTTCCCGGCGAACATTGTATCCGCGCCTCCGGAAGAAACGCGCGCATGCTTCAACAATAGTCTGCTCAGTCAACGTGTCAGATCTCCGAAGTTCCTCGACCAGAATTGTATCGCTATGGTCACTCCGATGGGCACCAGAAGAACCGAAAATGTCGCCAGACTGATCTTCGTAACAACGTCATTCTCCGAGAAGAGCATCCAGGCACCTCCGGCTGGTATCGCCGCTAGGGCGTGAACCATGCAGAAGTCGTTGCCGTAACGACTGACAGTGACCAGCCAGCGATAGCGGTACAGCGGTCGCCACGCCCGCCGAATTTGTCGATCCAAGGCTTCTAGCTGGGCGTCGGTCGTGATAGGCCCTTCCCAGGCCTGGTCACGCGACCCCGTGCTCTGCATGAGTCGGCCGAGCGTGGTGTTTAGCTCATCGAGTCCGCGCTGTGACGCCGTGCGTATGCTCGCCTGGATTGCGCGGTCGCTGTCCTTGAGGAAGCCAATGACCTGCGCGAGGACCAGACCGAACGTCGCCCAGGCCACGAACCACGCCAGACCGATCGGTGTGCCCTCTGGAAGTGACACCGCTAGAACTGGCTTAGGACTTGACCCTTGATCACCGACCGGGTCGTCATCTTCGGGTAAGTCTTGTAAACAAAGCGCAGCAGGGACTTCAGGTGCATCTGACCATACTCGCTCCGTACGGCTGCACAGGTCTTGATGACGCGGTCAAAACGGTCGACCTGGGTGGGATTCGCAAGGCCATCGCGGATGCGTTTCAGGGTCTGCAAGCCGTTCGTTGTTAGCTCATAGCTCGTCTCGGTGTCAGAGTCCTCGGACTCAGCCACGTAGTATTCTTCGGGTTTCTGCCCCATCAGGTACTCGAAGCTTAATTCGTCTTCTTCGTCCTCCTCAGGGAGACTCGCTGCACCTTTGGCAATCACCCGTGCCGAGTCGAGCGTTGGCACCCCAGACTGGGTAAGTCCCATGCTGCCATCAATCGAAATCAGCTGCATAGCTTGGAGGAAGTCCAAGTCCTGATACAGCCCGATGTCCGCCGGGCCAAATTTCTCCGGCTCGTACGCATAGTCGAAGAGGAATTCACTATCCTCAAGGATTCCGTCCTTTGCCAGGCGGTCCTGAATCAAGAACAACAGCTTCTGGAGCCTTGTTCGTCCAATTATGGGCTCTCCTGGCTCGCCGAGTAGGGCGAGAATCGACAGCTTTCGCAGTGAGACTCTCTTCTTGGCGGTCTGCGGCACAGGCTCCTCCTGAACATAAGTTCCACTCTAGCGATCATCATACGCTGCCCACTCAAAAGGGGTCAATCGTCTAGTGCTGGGTGCGCTTGGAGGCGATCGTGCCCGCGGTCACTCATTCAGGCGGGCTCGCAATCCCGTCGCGGCTTCCGGCCCGGTCGTAGGTTCTCATTAGGTCACACATTTTTTCCAAAAGTGATCTCCCACGCTTGGAGATCCCACCCCACTCCCCCTACCCTCGCCCTCGCAGAACCGCGCCCTCGGGCGCGAACACCCCGCACCAGAAGGGAGACCGGCCCCACCGCCCCCAAACACCGAAAAGTGCCGTTCAATTGAATCTGAACCCGGTCCGATCACAGCGAACACCCGGCCGCCCGACGACCGACGACCAGCGACCGACGACTGACAACCGACACCGCACCAGAAAGGAGCCCCAACATGCCACGCGGCGGAAAAAGGCCCGGCGCCGGCGCCCCAAGAGGCAACTTCAACGCCCTCAAGCGGGGCAACCACTCCCCGCGCGTCCGCTTCGTCCTCAGCCTCCTCCGCTTCCTCCCGGAGGCCCGCGAAGTCGCCTACCCCGCCGTGCGCCGGGCCGGCTTCTACGTGCCCCTGCCCGGCAAAGCGTCCCGGAAGACCATGTTCAACGGCGATGTCCGCGCCGTCGTCGACCTCCTCTACCCGCTCCTCTTTGATAGACCTGCCCCCGCAAAACAACCAAACGCCGAAGCTGTCCCGCCCCCAAGAAAGCCCAACTCCAGATTCGCCCGCCGTTTCCCCCAGAAATATCAACCAAACAACCAAACCCGACCGCGAGCCTCCGACTCTGACCTCTGACCTCCGGCCTCTGACCCTCTGACCACTGACGCACTGACGCACTGACGCACTCCCCCTGAGCTACACTGGAGCCCACCATGACCACCACCCCATCCGTCGTCATCGTCGACTACGGCGCCGGCAACCTCCGCAGCGTCGCCCGCGCCGTCGAGCACGTCGGCTACACCCCCGACGTCTCCGCGGACTCCCGCGCCGTCGCCGATGCACACGCCCTCATCGTCCCCGGCGTCGGCGCCGCCGCCGATACCATGCGCAACCTGCGAGAAGCCGGCATGGTCGGCCCCGTCCGTGACTACATCGCCTCCGGCCGCCCCTTCCTCGGCGTCTGCATGGGCCAGCAGGCCCTCCTCACCCTCAGCGAAGAAGGCGGCGAGCACGAATGCCTCGGCATCATCCCCGGCCGCGTCCGCAGGCTCCCCCCCGGCCAGAAGATCCCCCACATGGGATGGAACAACGTCCACCAGGCGCAACCGCACCCCATCTTCGAAGGCATCCCCGATGACGCCTACTTCTACTTCCTCCACTCCTACATCCCCGTCCCCGATGACGAGTCCGTCGTCGTCGGCACCACAGACTACGGCGTCACCTTCGCCTCCGTCCTCGCGAAAGACAACATCGTCGCCACCCAGTTCCACCCCGAAAAGTCCGGCGAAATGGGCCTCAAGATGTACGCCAACTTCCTCGGTCAACTCGCCGATTGAGACTACCAATCCCGTACGGACAGGTCTTTAAGACCTGTCCTCACCCAAGGCCATGGCCATGTACCAACAATCGTGAACCCAGACCTGTCCTCCACTGTCAACTGTGAACCGTCAACTGTGAACTAACATGGACTTGATTCCGGCCATCGATATCCGCGGCGGCAAATGCGTCCAGCTCCAGCAGGGCGATTATGCCCGCGAGACCGTCTACGGCGTCGACCCCGTCGCCATGGCCCAGCACTGGCACGCCCAGGGCGCCTCCCGCCTCCACATCGTCGACCTCGACGCCGCCAAGGAAGGCCGCCCCGTCAACGACGCCGTCATCCGCCGCATCGTCAACCTCCTCCGCGGCGAAGTCTCCATCCAGGTCGCCGGCGGCGTCCGCGACCACAACGCCATCCACCGCTGGATCGAATCCGGCGCCGACTGCGTCGTCGTCGGCACCCTCGCCGTCCAGCAGCCCGATGTCGTCGAGAAGGCCATGGAGAAGCACCAGCAGAAGATCGCCGTCGCCGTCGATGCGAAGGGCGGCAAGGCTGCCGTCAAGGGCTGGCTCGAGACCAGCGACACCCCCGTCGACCCCTTCATCACCGATATGGCCCGCCGTGGCGTCCGCCACTTCATCTACACGGACACCTCCCGCGATGGCATGCTCCAGCACCTCGATTTCGATCTCGTCCGCCACCTCCTCCAGGTCCTCGCCGAGACCGGCGCCCCCGCCTCGCTCATCTACTCCGGAGGCGTCACATCAATCGAAGACGTCATCGCCCTGGCCCAGCACCCCCTCGAAGGCGCCATCATCGGCACCGCCCTCTACGACGGCCGCATCGACCTCGAGATGGCCCTCACCGCCCTCGCCACCGGTGACGGAACCTGAGGCATGAAGCTAAGAGCAGGGACGCCCCCTAAGCCTCTGCCCGGACTTCCGCCCGGAGAATGGGGGCACCGGCACCTGAGTCTCAGGCGCCGCTCTGCCGAAGATCACCTCAGAGGTGACGTTCGCCGCGCACCCGGCCCCGCCGGCCGCGGAATTCCACGTGGCCTGCCATGTGTCCCGCGGAAGGGAGTCCTGTGACAGTGCGCATCGCAGACCGCTGGTTCGAAGTCACCCGCGTCGACGACGACATTACGATGCTGCGCGAGCCGCACCTCCACCCGGTCTGGCAGAGCAACATCTGGCACGTCCGCGGCCGCGACCACGACCTCCTCGTCGATACAGGCATGGGCATCGGCCGCCTTGCCGAAGCCCTCCGCGACCTCGCCGATAAGTCAATCATCGCCGTCGCCACCCACCGCCATGCGGACCACATGGGCGGCCTGCACGAGTTCCCCGTCCGCCTCGCCCACGCCGCCGACGCCGCCGACATCGAGCGCCCCGGCACCTTCGCCTCCCTCATCACCGCCGACTACCCCGCCGAGTTCGTGAAGTTCATGGAGTCCGAAGGTAACCCCGCCGGCCCCGAGCTTATCGACGCCTATCCCTACGAGGGCTTCGACCCGCGCCAGTACACCGTCCTCCCCGCCCCACTCACCACCATCGTCGATGAAGGCGACGTGATCGACCTTGGCGACCGTGCGTTCGTCGTCCTGCACCTGCCCGGCCACACGCCCGGCAGCATCGGCCTCTGGGACCAGCGCTCCGGCACCCTCTTCTCAGGCGACTCCATCTACGACGGCCCCCTGTACGACTTCCTCCCGGAATCGAACATTCCCGACTACATCGACACCATGCGCCGCCTGCGCGAGCTCCCCGCAACCGTCGTCCACGGCGGCCACGACGGCAGCTTCGGCCGTGCCCGTCTCATCGAGCTGGTCGACGCCTACCTCGACTGGAGAGCGGCGAAAGCCGTGTAACGCCTAACGCGCCGACCCTTCGAACAACAGCTTCAGCTGGGGGTGCTCCAGGTACGTCGCCACGTAGACGGCACGCCCGGGATACGCGTCGATGATCTCCTGCCTCCCCCCGGGATGTCCTTCGCGTACACAACGTCCCCGTCCAGCGTCGGATTGTTACGCCAGAAGACGCTGCCGTAGCACACGAAGTTATTGTCGCACGGGTCCACCAGCACCAGCGCGTCGTGCACATCCTGTTCCTGCACCATGCGGTAGATCCGGTCGTCCAGCCCCAGCACGCAGCACATGGCCGAAGCCTTGTTCGGCACAAGGTCCGCGTCCCACGTCGTCCGCTGCCCCAGCAGCCACCCATAGACGCTGACCAGCACCAGCACCCCCACGAATCCGTACACCACCACGCGACCCGCCCACGCCTCACGCTCCGTCGTCAGAAGATCGCGCTCCCTGATGCTCGTGACCGCGCCTGAAAGCAGGTCAACGGCCCGATCAGCCCCGCGCGCCGCGAGCAGGATCAAGAACGGCATCGCCTCGTACCAGTACCGTGGTCCGTACATGACGCCGGTGCTTTCGTACCCCACCCAGGCACCAGTCGTTGTCACCGCGCATGCCAGGAAGAACCAGTCCTGCACCTTTCGCGTTCCGAACAGAAACGGCAGCAGGCTAAACCCGATCCCGATGAACTGCGGCCATCCGTGCAGTACCAGCAAGAGCAGCCCCATCTGGATCCGCTCGTTCTGGATGCCGATCGAGCCCTGGTGGCTCCCGCCCAGGCCCAGCGCGTTGCCGACGCCTCCGCCCGAAGTTCCGCTGGCATCCGTCGGAAAGAACGTCACGCCAGTAGCCTGGTATCCCGTCTGAAAAACGTCGCCCGTGATCCTGTAGTTCCAGCCCAGGAAGAGAAGCGCCATCGCACCCGCTACCGCCACGAATGCGGCCAGACCCTTCGCGGCCTTCAAGCGGTCGTCGCGCGGCAGGAATTGCAGCAGAAGGTACGCTCCGAACGGGGGCGCCAGCGCCAGCGCGGTCAATGGCCGCGTATTGAGCAGCAACCCGAACCCCAGCCCGGCCAACGCGCCGAACAAAAGCGGCCTGCGATCGATCCGCATCAGGCACGCCAGCGACGCCAGCAGAAAGAACCCCGCTGTGTTGTGCGACATGAGGTCGCTCGCGTTCATGATGAAGAACGGCGATGTGGCCAGCAGGATCGCCGCAATGAGCCCGACACGATCGCTGTGCACGCGCCGCCCCACCAGGAAGATCAGCCCGGCGCTCCCCGCGGCCAGCAGCGGCGGGATGAGCCAGGGCGCTCCGATGATCTGGCCGAACGCCAGCATCAGGGGATGCGCGAACGGGTATTGCGCCGCCCACGCCGTGTCGGTCAGCGCGAACGGAGCCGGCACGAAGAAGTCGAACGCTCCCTTGACCGGCGGTGGATCCGCCGTCAGGTGCCCCGATGCGAAGATCTTCGCCTGGAAGATGTACGCGATCGAGTCCGGGACAAAGGGCATATGGTCTCGGTAGGCGAGGTTGAAGCGCAGCACGATGGCGAACACCAGGAACATCAACACGGCCACGGTGTACGAGACCGATATGCGCGGGACCCACGCCCCCATGTCCCGGTACGTCGAGGTCGGCACCAGCCGCGCGAGCGCTACACCCAGGCCCCCAACCATCAGAAACAACAAGGCGTACGGATAGGGTCGCGTCACCATCGCTAGCAACGATTTCAACGACTCGGTACGATCCAGCTTGATAGGCGCGCCGGCGCTTGTTGACGTCGGGCGCCCCGCGCGGATCGAGATCCATTTGCTGACGTCCTCGTTCCAGTGGAAGGGGCGCACCGTTGCTACGACGCCGTATCCGTCGTCGCGCGCGCGCATGATGATCTGCGCGCTCTGCACGTTCCGGTACTCCACGCTGACCGCGAAGTCCTTCCACTCACGCCCCGTCAGCGCCAGTTGCGCGTCGCCGCGCGAGCCAACGACCCCGTCCTGCACGATGAGGCCCTCGGAGGTCTGCCATTCCGGAGAGAGTCCGTCCGAGAAGTCATCCTCGAACAGCACGCGGCCGTCGTTGTGGTCCACGACTCTGACGGATGCGATCCCTCTCGGGCTTGGAAGACTGGGGAGTGACGTGGTGTCCGAAAGCGTCAGCACGACGCCACCGGCTGCCGGCGCTCCCTCCACGTTCGCCACTGCCCAGCCGAACTTCCCGTCCACCGCCACACCGGCATCGTTGCCGATCACGAGCACCGTGACGTCGGTCGTCTGGCCGCCGCGGCTCCAGACGTACGCCACAAGCACGATCAGGTTCGCGAGAATCGCGATGCCAACGGCGAGAGCAGCGCGCCGATCGTTGCGCAGGTGTTGGAGGATCTGCCGCGGAAGCTGTTTCATCGGCGCAGCGAGCAGGGCCGCGTGCGTCCCGCGCCGCCGGCCGTCCCGAAACTGCTGCATGGTATCTGAACCGCGCGGGTGGGAAGGCGCTCGCAGACGCCAGCCTTGACGACGCCGGTATGTCCTTCGTCAATGACCGACGGAAACGCCGGGGCTACGAAAGGATGCTCTGTTCGGCGAGGTCTATGAGGCGCGTCGCGATGGCATCCACGGAATGACCCACCCCTCGCAAGCCTGAAAACACCTCGAAGCTGCACAGGAGACAGAGGCGGTCGGCGGCGTCCTTGCGGCTCAAGCCATTGCGCAGCAGCCCCTGGTTGGAGAGACGCCCGATGATGTTCTCCACGTGGCCGCGGCGGACCTGCTCCTTCGCCTCGTCCACGTGCTTGGCGGCATCGTCGATCAGAGCCAATCCCTTGATTCGGCTGAACAGTACGAACTCGGAGTCCCAGAACTTGCAGGAGCCGCGGAGCATACCCCGGACAGCCTTGCCGGCGTCCGGAAGCTGCAACGCCTTTCGCACGGCCCGCACGTCCGCCCGGTCGAGTGCCTCGTTCGTGACAGCGAGGAGAAGCTCTTGGCGAGAGCCGAACTGCTGGTACACCGTGGGCCGCGTCACACCAGCAAGCTTCGCGATCGCCTGGATGTTTGCGGTATCCAAGCCGCCCTGCTCCATAAGCTCGAGCGTGGCGTCCATGATGCGCTGCCGGGTCGCCGCCACACCCAGCGCGCGTTTTCCAAGTCTGTACGGTCGTGCCACCGCGCTCCTCCCAACAGCCCCCGCTCTTCACAGTAGCAGACCACCTGTTCCAGCATCGAATGAGCGCACCGATTGCGCGTTGCGGCGTCATCCGTGCGCGCTCCATGACTATCGCGCGCGCGTCTCGCCCCACTTCTCCCAGTACACGACGCGCTCCGCCGGCTGACGCGGGGGCCGTGCGAACGTGCCCTTCGGTTTGCCAAGCGGGATGAGCCCCATGGTTTCCTGGTCTTCGGGCAAGCCCAGCAGCTCCTTCACCTCGGCGTCGTGCAGCTTGTGCAGCGTGGTCAACGTGGTCCCATATCCGAGGGCCCGCGCAGCCAGCATCAGGTTCTGCACGGCCGGATAGATCGAAGCACCCGCGATCGGTCCGTTGCGGAAGTTGTCCTTGCGCGTTGTCACCAGGATCAGCACCGGCACCTCCCCCAGGTGGTTCGCGAGGTGGTTGGCGGAGTTGTACGTCTTCGCCGAGCGCGGGTTCGCGCGCATCTGTTCCCGCGCGGGTCCGTAGGTCTTCTGCCAGGCGTCCAGGTACCAGGCGGCGATCTTCTTCCTCGCCTCCACATCGCGGACCACCACGAACCCCCACGGCTGCGTGTTCCCGCCGCTCGCCGCCATGGTTGCGGTCTCCAGAATCATCCACAGGTCCTCTTCCGGAACGGCGTCCGGGTGCAGACGGCGCATCGCGCGCGTTGTCGTGGCGACTTCGAAGAACTCCATGATTGCATCCTTCCACTATCGCGAGCGCCCGCTCCCGCATACTATGATCCCCGTTCCCACAGTCTGGAGCTAGCTCCCGCGGAGGCCGCATGACGAAGGTGCTGGTGGTGCTGCAGAAGAAGCCGGAGATGCCGCGCGACGAGTTCCGCCGGTACTGGCGCGACGTCCACGGCCCCATCGGCGCCCGCATGCCCGGCGTCCGCAAGTACATCCAGAACCACGTCGTGGACGATGGTGCACCGTTCGATGGCGTGGCGGAGATGTGGTTCGACTCGCCGGATGCGATGCGAACCGCCTTCACATCGGAAGCCGCACAGGAGGCGGCGCGCGACGCTGCGAACTTCCTCGCGGGCACGCAGGTCGTGCTGGTCGAGGAAGCGGAGATGGTGTAAGCGACCGCTGGTGAGGACAGGTCTAAAGACCTGTCCGTACGGGCTACCAAAGTGGAGATGGTGTAGATGCCGAAGACCGCATTCATCCTCGACACCGACACCGGCACCGACGTCGACGACGCGCTGGCCATCGCCTTCGCCGTGCGGCACCCGGAGCTGGACCTGGGCGCGGTCACGACGGTCTCGGGCGACACGATGCGGCGGGCCCGGATCGCGAAGAAGCTGCTGGTGCTGGCCGGACGCGACGACATCGAGGTGGCGGCGGGGATCCGCGGCGACGAGCACGCGCAGCGCCGCTCGGAGGCCGGGCACGAGGACGACATGCTGGGCCCCTGGACCGACGAGCTCGCGCTCTCCGAGCGCGACGGCGTGTCGCTGCTGCTCGAGGAGTGCGCCGCGCACCGGTACGAGGTGTGCACCGTCGGCATGCAGTCGAACGTCGCGGCGGCGCTGGAGCGCGATCCTTCGTTCGCGGACGACGTGCCGCGGCTGACCGTGATGGGCGGCGTGTTCGCGCCGGTCAAGTTCTTCGACGTCGACCTGCCGCCCAGCGTGGACCACAACCTGAACGTCGACCAGCAGGCGTCGCTGCGGGCGCTGAACGCGCGAATGGAGGCGCTGTACGTGCCGTGCGACGTGACGTTCCACACGTGGCTGAAGGCGCCCCAGGTCGAGCGGCTGCGGTCGGGCGACGCGCTGTGCGGGGAGCTGGCGCGGCAGATCGACATCTGGGCGAACCGGCCGCAACGCCGGAACCTCGAGATGATCCCGTCCGACCACGTGTGCCTGCTGCATGACCCGCTGGCGGTCGCGTGCATGACGCCGGCGGGCGGCCGCTTCGTCCGCACCGAGCGCATGCCGGTGACGGTGGCGTTGCACCAGGGCATCGTCCGCACCTTCGTCGACCCCGCCGCCGGCGTGGAGGCGGAGGTGGTGACGGGCGTGGACGCGGATGCCTTCGCGGAGTTCTGGCTCGAGACGGTGCTGCGGTAGGGGCTCGACGCGGCCAAGCTCCCGTCCTTTGATTGACGTTTGTTTTTCCGAGGCGTTTCTTCGGCGAATCTGGCATTGATTGATGCGGGGGGCCGCCAGATTCGGTCTTTGCCAGAGTCGTTCTTTGCCAGATTCGGGCTTTGATTGTTGTTGATTGACCGGGGGGCCAAGACAATCGACCCCGTAGCAGCGGCTGAGAGCATCGAGGAAGGCGCGGCCGCTGCGCGCGTAGAGTTGCTCCATACGGCGAGCATATGAGGGCGCCGACGCGATTTCCGAGCGTTCCGGATCACTCTTGCAGAAACAGTGGTTGGCCGCTGGTCGATGGTGGGGCCTTCTCGCCGAAATTGCTCGGCAGTTTTCGGGCGTGCGTCATCCTGGCCGCTGTCTGTTCACCTGATTGGACACGTTCCAGATTCAATTGCTCGGCACATTTCGGTTTTGGGGAGCCGGCGGCGGCGGTGTAATTGCTCGGCACTTTTCGGTATTTGGCGGCATTGGGTGGGCATGATGGGCTCGCGCTCCCTTCGTGGTGCGGGGTTCGCGCCGTGGGCGCGACTCTGCGAGGGTCTCCTACGGCGACTGTTCCGAGCGAGGGTAGGGGAGGTGGGGCGGGATCTCCAAGCGCGCCAGATCACTTTTGGGAAGATAGTTCGCTGGTCGCTGGTCGCTGGTCGTCGCCGGGTACGTGGGTTTCAGGTTCAATTGAACGGCACTTTTCGGTCTTGCGGGTGGTGCGGGCGGGTGCGCGGGTGGTCCTTGAGTTCTAAACCCGCACCCTGGTTCACAGATCCTGTCGATTCCGGGAGCAGCCGTTCGTCGAACTATCATTGAGCAGACCGCGAAGGGAGAGGCGACGTGCCACAGTTCATGATGATCATCTGCGAGGACGAACAGGAGCGGGAAGCCGTGCCGGCGTCGGAGTTCGGGGCGAGCTATGCGAAGGTTGGCGCCTGGTGGGAGGCGAACGAGAAGGCGGGGCTGATCGTTCCGGGCGTGGGGAACCGGCTGCAGCCGGTGCGGACGGCGCGGACGGTGCGCGTGGACAACGGCCGGTCGTCCGTGACCGACGGGCCGTTCGCCGAGACGAAGGAGGCGATCGGCGGGTTCGGCCTGATCAACGCGCCGGACATGCAGGCGGCGGTGGAGCTGGTGAAGACGTGGCCGGGGCTGCCGATCACGATCGAGATCCGGCCGGTGCTGGAGATGTAGGTTTCAGTCCAGTCGTAGTCGGCCGGCTTGCCATTAGGCTTCCCCTTCGGCTGTCCCATTGACACATTTGTTCTATCGTGAGATGCTGAGCGCCAGAGGTGAGCGGTGTCGGTCAACTCTTCGATCGAATGGACCGAATCGACGTGGAACCCTGTCACGGGGTGCACAAAGGTCTCGCCAGGGTGCGCCCACTGCTACGCCGAGACGTTCGCCGAGCGGTTCCGCGGCGTGCCCGGGCACCCGTACGAACAGGGCTTCGACCTGAAGCTCTGGCCTGACAGGCTCGAGCTCCCCCTGAAGTGGAAACGCCCACGCACTATCTTCGTGAACTCGATGAGCGACCTCTTTCACGAGGACGTGCCTGAAGACTTCATTCTGTCGGTGTTCGATGTGATGCGGCGCGCCGCGTGGCACACGTTCCAGGTGCTGACGAAGCGGCCGGAGCGCGCGGCCTCGATGTCGCAGAGACTGTCGTGGGCCCCGAACATCTGGATGGGCACCAGCGTGGAGAACCAGCGCTGGGCATCGCGTGTGAAGGAGCTCCAGAGGACGGGTGCGCAGGTGAAGTTCCTGTCGTGCGAGCCGCTGCTGGGGCCGCTGAGGCTGGATCTGCGAAACATCAACTGGGTGATTGTCGGCGGCGAGTCCGGACACGGCGCCCGTCCGATGCGCGCGGACTGGGCCCGCGCGATCCGGGAGCAGTGCGAGGCTGCCGGCGTGCCGTTCTTCTTCAAGCAGTGGGGTGCGCACGATGAGCAGGGGATACGGGTCGGCAAGGCCCGTGCGGGCCGTGTACTCGACGGCCGCACCTGGGATGAGATGCCCTTCGGCACCTAGGCGATTCTGCAGACTAGTAACCAATGACCAATTCGTTCTTCGATTCACCCGAGGATCACTCCCTCATCAAGGCTGACATTGTCGTCAGCTACTTTGGCGCGTGGGCCAAGATCATGGCACCGAGGGCTGACCGCATCCTCTACCTGGATCTGTTTGCGGGGCCCGGTCGCTACGCGTCTGGTGAAGAATCAACGCCTCTCCTCTTGGTGAGGCGCGCTCTTGAGATTCCCGGAGTGGATAGGAAGCTCGAAGCCGTATTCAACGATGCAGATTCGCGCAAGGTCGTGGCGCTACGATCCGAGTTCGAAAGGTTTCCCGGCATCGAACGCTTCAGTCACCAGCCGAGGGTATTGAACGAATCCGTTGGCGATTCCTTCGCCGAGATGATTGAGGGTCGCGGGGGGAATCCGGTTCTAACGTTCCTGGATCCGTGGGGTTATGCAGGTCTGACGAGAAAACTAATCGCGGCCGCGGTCAGAGGGTTCGGCTGTGAAGCCGTGTTCTTTCTCAACTACAATCGCATCAACGCGGCGGTGTCCAACGACCTAGTTCAACCGCACATGCAGGCGCTATTCGGCACCGAAAGGCTAGATGCCTTGCGACACCACATTTCTGACCTTCGAGCGGGCGAGAGAGAAGGCGCAATCAGTCGCGCACTAGGAGAATCGCTTGAGGAATTGGGCATCCGTTATCTCATGCCGTTTCGTTTTCGATCGGAGGGCGGTCGCACAAGTCATCACATCTGGTTCGTGACGAAGCACCCGCTGGCCTATGGAATCATGAAGGACATCATGGCGAAACGCGGCGAGCAAGACGCCGACGGTGTCCCCCGATTTGAATACTTCGCAAGGGTGGAGGGGCGTCAGCTGCCGTTCGACGTCGACCGACCGTTGACCAAGCTGGCCCCAGACCTGCTGAAGGTCTTCGCCGGGCAGCGAGTTACGCATGCGGAAGTATTTCGCAGGCATAACGTCGGATTGCCTTTTCTCAAGGCGCACTATCGCCTGGTGCTCATGCAAATGGAGCAGGAAGGCCTTATCCAATGTGATCCGCCATCAACAGCGAGGCGCAGAGGCACGATGACGACTGACGTACGCATAGTCTTTCCTCCGAGCAGTCACCAACCTCGCACACAGGCATAAGACCTTGACTGGTTTATGAGCGGACGCCGTTCCCAACAGCTGATGCAAGCGGCGAACAGCACAAAGGGGGCGGGTCTGGTGACCCGCCTCCTTCTACTTAAACCGATGGTGTGTGCTCTAGATCGCCAGGGCGCCCGCTACCAACTCCCGGTGGTAGTCGCTGTCGCCCCAGGCGAGCTCGGCGGCCTTCTGGCGGCGGAAGTAGAGCTGGACCTTGTAGTCCTTGGTGAAGCCGATGCCGCCGTGGATCTGCTGGCCATGGGCGACGACGCGGCGGGTGGCCTCGCTGACCCAGGCCTTGGCCATGTTGACGTTCATATCGGCGTCGGACTCGTCCTGGTCGACGGACCAGGCGGCGCGGTAGGTGATGAAGCGGGAGCCGTCGACGTCGGTGACCATGTCGGCGGCTTTGTGCTGGATGGCCTGGAAGGAGCCGATGGGGCGGCCGAACTGGATGCGGTCCTTTGCGTACTGCACGCTGATGTCGAAGTCCATCTGCGCCAGGCCGACCAGGTACGCACACTCGAGCACGGTGGCCTTGCGCTGCACCTTCTTCAGGACGGCGCCGCCGTTGGCGATGACGTTGGTCTTCGGCGCCTTCACGTTCTCGAACTTGACCTCGCACTGTTTGTCGGCGGCGATGGTCTTGAGCTGGGTGACGCTGATGCCGGCGGTCTTGGCGTCGACGATGACGAGCTGGATGCCGTCATCGCCCTTCGTGCCGGGCTTGCGGCCGACGACGGTGAAGAAGTCGGCGACGTTGGCGTCGCGGATGAAGAGCTTGGTGCCGTTGAGGACGACGTCGCCGCCCTCCTCCTTCACCTCGAGCGCGACGCCCTCCGTGTCGAAGCGCGCGGAGGGCTCGGTGTAGGCGAGCGTCCAGATGGCGTTTCCTGAGGCGATGTTCGGCAGGTACTGCTTCTTCTGGTCGTCGCTGCCGCCCTCAAGCAGGGGCAGCACGCCGCCGACCTGCGTGGAGACGAACGGCCCCGGCACGAGGGCGCGGCCGAACTCCTCGATGAGGATGATGAGGTCGAGGTAGGAGAAGTCGGCGCCGCCGTGGGCCTCGGGGATGAGGAGGCCCTGCCAGCCCTGTTCCGCCATCTTCTTCCAGAGGTCGGGAGAGTAGCCCCTCTCGTCCTCCTCCATCTCGCGCACGAGGGATTCCGGGCACTCCTTCTCGAGGAAGTCGCGCGCGGCGTTCTTGAGCAGTTCTTGCTGTTCTGAAAGACCCAGATCCATGTTGCTACCGTCTCCTCTTCTGCTTGGTCGCCTGAAGGTTATGTGGTGTCCGGCTCACGATCCAGATGCCGGCCGGCCTTCAGGGCGATGGTCCTGCTTGTTTGACATCCACTCGCGGGCGGATGGGAATTTCGTCTGCGTTCACCTCCATGGACGGGGCGCAGCTGAAGCTACGCGGCTACTTCCTCGAACGGGCTGACCGGGCGCAGCTAACGCTACGCGGCTACTTCTCGTCATGTGCCGGGCTCCAGGCGCGGCGCTTCATCGGCGAGATCGGCTTCCTCCTGGTTGTGCAGGATGCGAGACCATGCGGGCCAGAGGAGGAAGATCACGGCGCAGATGACGCCGGGCCAGATGGCCCAGAACAGGTACTCCTCGCGGAAGGCCTCCCTCTCCGTCAGCTCGTGGGCGGCCAGGCAGTCCTTGGTCGCCTGCTTCAGCTCGGACTGCGGTACATCCTCCTCGTGGCCGCCGTAGCGTTCATCGGCGAGCTGCTTCTTGATGCCGTCGCAGTCGCTGTGTGTGGCGCCGGTCGCGATGGTGCCGGTCGTGTACAGCAGCGTGCCGGTGCCCACGGCAATGCCGTAGATGGAGAGTGCGATGGCGAGCGCGATGAGCAAGCGCTTCATGCGGCGGAACCTAGAACCAAGAACCAAGAACCAATCTTCAATTCGTTGCACTCTTCCCTTATCAATGTGGCTGCCGTTCTGACTCGAGACCGTGCGGAGCTAAAGCTCCGCCGCTACTAGTTTTCATCCACGCGGCAGGGCGAGGCCGCGCTGGGCGATGACGCCACGCTGGATCTCTGACGTGCCGCCGGCCAGCGTGGCGCCGACGGCGATGCGGTACCAGGCATCGAAGCGGCCGCCGAGCGGGGCGTGCGGGCTGCCGGCGCTGAGCTGGCCGAACAGTCCGGCCGCCTTGATGCCCGTCTTGGCGATTCGCTGCGCCAGCTCGGAGCCGTAGAGCTTCGTGATCGAGGCCTCCTGGTTGGGGACGAGGCCGCGCGCCTGCATGGTGGCGACACGGTACGACAGCACGATCGAGATCTCGGTTTCGATCCAGCGCTCGGCGAGTTCGAGGCGGACCGTCGGCCAGGCGCCATCATGTCGGGGGTTCTTCGAGACCCAGTCGATGGTCTCGCGGACGAGCTTCTGCAGGGCGACGCCGTTGATGATGCCGCTGCGCTCGAAGTCGAGCGTGGTGGTGGCGTAGTACCAGCCGCGGTTCACCTCGCCGAGGAGATCCTTCTTCGGGACGCGGACGTTGTCGAAGAACACCTCGTTGAAGCTGGGGGTGTCGGCCATGTTGGTGAGGGGACGGACGCTGACGCCCGGCGTCTTCATGTCGAGCAGGAAGTAGCTGATGCCCTTGTGCTTCGGCTGCTCCGTGTCCGTGCGGGCAAGGAGCATCATGCGGTCGGCGCGGTGTGCGCCCGAGGTCCAGATCTTCTGGCCGTTGATGATGAAGTCGTCGCCGTCCTGCGTCGCCTTGGTCTGCAACGACGCGAGATCGGACCCGGAACCGGGTTCGGAGAATCCCTGGCACCAGTAGGTCTCGCCGGAGAGGATGCCGGAGAGGTGCTGGCGCTTCTGGTCGTCGTTGCCATGGACGATGATGGTGGGGCCGGCGAGGCCGATGGCGAGGAAGTTGGGGCGGGGGGCGCCGGCGCGGGCCATCTCCTCGTTGAAGATGAACTGCTGCATGACGGAGAGGCCAGCGCCGCCGAACTCCTTCGACCAGGCCGGGGCGACCCAGCCGCGGGCGGCGAGTATGCGAAGCCAGTCCATATCGCGCGGGTTTTCTCCGACGCCGACGCCGAGGACGGAGTCGTCATCGGCACGGAGGTCGGCGGGTAGCTCTGTGGCGACGAAGGTGCGCACTTCGGCGCGGAAGGCTGCGTCTTCGGGGGTGTCGCGGAAGTCCATTGTTCCTCGATGGTGCGATGTGGTTATCACCGCACCGGGCGGAGCTAAAGCTCCGCGGCTACTGACGTGGGAGGCCCAGTCCTCTCGTGGCGATGATGTTCTTCTGGATCTCGGTGGTGCCGCCGGCGATGGCTGATCCGACGTGGGCGACGTGTGACTTTGCGAAGCGGCCCTTGAGTTTGGCGCAGGGGCCATCGCCCCAGAGGCCGCCGTAGAGGCCCATGATGCTAATGCCGGTACGGGCCTGGCGCTGGACGTACTCGGTGGTGAGCACCTTGTTGATGGAGGACTCGTAGTTGGGGACAAGGCCACGCTCCTGCATGCTCACGACGCGGTAGGAAAGCAGCTTCGTGATGTCGGACGTGATCCAGAGGTCGGCGATGGCGTGGCGGATGGTGGGCTTGTCCCACAGGCGGTGGCCGGTGCCGGGGTCGCGCTCGGTCTTCGCGAAGGCGGTCAGCTCCTCGAGCGTGCGGAGCGCCTGCATGGTGCCACCGATGGCCGAGCGCTCGAAGTCGAGGGTGGTGGTGGCGATGTACCAGCCGCGGTTGAGCTCGCCCAGGAGGCCGGACTTTGGGATGCGGACGTTTTCGAAGAAGACCTCGTTGAAGCCCTCTCCGTTGCCCATGTTGATCAAGGGCCGGACGCTGATGCCGGGGGTCTTCATATCGACGAGGAAGTAGCTGATGCCGCGATGCTTGGGCGCGTCGGGGTCTGTGCGGGCGATGAGGAACATCCAGTCGGCGTAGTGGGCCTGCGAGGTCCAGATCTTCTGGCCGTTCACGATGAAGTCGTCGCCATCGGCCACGGCGCGGGTCTGCAGCGACGCGAGGTCGGAGCCGGAGTTGGGCTCGGAGTAGCCCTGGCACCAGATGACGTCGCCGGAGGTGATGCCGGGCAGATGCTTCTTCTTCTGTTCGTCGGTGCCGTAGAGGATCACGGTGGGGCCGAGGTAGCCGACGGCGGCGGTGTTGACGATGGGGGCGCGGGCGTAGCCCATGGCCTCGTTGAAGACGACCTGGTCCCACAACGAGAGGCCGAGGCCGCCGTATTCGGCGGGCCATGCGGGGGCGATCCACTTCTTCGGGGCGAGCTTCTTCAGGAAGGCGCGGCCGAAGGCGTGGTTTTCGTCGTCGATGGCGTTATCGGCGCCTTCCCAGTCGGAGGGGAGCGCGTCCTTCAAGAACGAGTTGACCTCGTCCCTGAAGGCTTCTTGCGGCTGAGTGAACTTGAACCTCATTCCGAGGGCTCCTGGAGGTGAGAGGTGGGAAGTGAGGCCTCGATTGTGCGCCAGTGTTGCATGAGGCGGTACAGCTGCTGGCCGATGATGTGACATTCCGCGATCAACCGGGTCGACGTCTCCTCATCCAGGTACTCCAACTCATAGGCGATACGAAGATGCACTTCGAGCTCCGTGGCAGAACCAAGCGCGTTGGATAAGAACGCCTGGAACTCCTTCGCAGACCGCTTCTTTCCGTACCCCTCAGCGATGTTTGCGGGGATGGACTTGCACGCTCGCCTGATCTGACTCGCAAGGTCGTATTGTTCGTACTTCGGGAATCCGAGCACGGCCTGATGGACAGGCTTCAGGAGCGCCATCGCTCGTTGAAACACGTCCAGATCCTCGTACGACCTGATGTACTTGCGCTTCGGTTCGTTGGTCACTGCTCACCAGAGGGAGTGAGGATCCCACCTCACCTCCCACCTCTCACTTCCCACTGCCTAGTCGCGCGGAAGTCCTAGCCCGCGCTGGGCGATGATGTTCCGCTGAATCTCCGATGTGCCGCCCTCGATGGTGTAGGCGGCGGCGCGGAGGAAGGTACTGAGCCAGCGGCCTTTGCCGGGAGCTGCGTCGCCGTGGAGCTGTCCGTACAGGCCGAGGATGTGCATCGCGGACCTGGCGATGCGCTGATTGAGCTCGGTCGAGAAGAGCTTCAGGGAAGACGCCTCGTAGTTCGGGATGAGGCCACGGTTCTGCATGGAGGCCACACGGTACGAGAGCATGCGGGCGACCTCGGTCTCGATCATGCGGTCGGAGAGCTCGTAGCGCAGCAGCGGGTTGGTGTTCAGTGTGCTCGTCGGGTCGCCGGCGTGTTGCTTCGCGTACTCGATGAGCTCCTCGACGTGCTGCTTCATGCCGGTGGCGCTGCCGATGCTGGAGCGCTCGAAGTCGAGCGTGGTGACGGCGGCGTACCAGCCCCGGTTCTCCTCGCCGATCACGTTGTCCTTCGGGATGCGGACGTTGTCGAAGAAGACCTCGTTGAACTCGTGGCTGTTACCCAGGTTGTAGAGGGGGCGCACGGTGACCCCGGGCGTCTTCATGTCGAGAATGAAGTACGTGATCCCACGGTGCTTTGGGGCATCGGGGTCGGTGCGGGTCAGCAGGATCATGTACTTGGCCATGTGGGCGACGGTGGTCCAGATCTTCTGGCCGTTCACGACGTAGTCGTCACCATCGCGGACGGCGCGCGTCTGCAGCGACGCGAGATCGGAGCCGGAGCCGGGCTCGGAGTAGCCCTGGCACCAGATGTCCTCGCCGGCGAGCATGCCCGGCAGGTACTTCTTCTTCTGATCCTCAGTGCCGTGCACGATGAGGGTGGGGCCGGCCATGCCGAGGCCGATGATCATGTGCATCGGACGGGGGGCTTTGTTCAGCGCCATCTCCTCATTGAAGATGAACTGCTCGACGGTGGTCATGCCGGCGCCGCCGTACTCCTTGGGCCAGGCGGGCGCGATCCAGCCCTTCTTGCCGAGCTTGCGGAACCACTCCTGGTTCGCCTGCCAGTTGCTCATCAGGGCCTCGGTGGCGGATTCGCCGGCCTTGCCTTTGGGGGCCTCGGCCTTGATGAAGGCGCTGACCTCGGTCCTGAATGCTGCTTCGTCCGGCGTATCGTTAAAGTCCATGTGTTCCTCCGTAGTCGTTGGTCGTTAGACGTTAGGCGTTGGGGTCAGACGTCGTCTTGCGCGCCGTGCGGCAATTTCGCTCGCCAGTGCTGCCACAGTCGATAGAGCATCTTGCCCATGAACCTCCTCAGAAACGTAGCCGAGCTCGCGGGCGAGGTCGAAATGAATCTGCATTTCGACCGCCGACCCGTACGCAATGCGCAGGTGCTTGCAAAACAGGCGCGGTGCGTCGGTGCGAAGCGCATACCCTTCACCTATGTTCGCGGGAATCGACTTCGCAGCGCGGCGCATCTGACTGGCGAGGTCGTACTTCTCTATCGTTGGCCAGGAGTAGAGGAGGTCGTAGATCGGGCGCACGAGCGCGAAACTGCGCTGATACACATCCAAGTCGCGAAAGCCTTGCGTCCTCGTTCGCTGTTGTTCCACAACCATACCGATCCCCTAACGACCAACGCCCAACGACTAATCCCTAGGTAGTCCGAGGCCGCGGGTGGCGATGATGTTGCGCTGGATCTCGCTGGTGCCGCCGGCGATGGTGGAGGCGAGCGAGGTCATGTAGCTGCTCTCGTAGCGGCCCTTCAGCGGCGCGGTGTCGCCCCAGAGCTGGCCATAGAGGCCGAGCACCTTGATGCCGGTGCGGGAGATGCGCTGCGTGAGTTCCGACGCGAAGAGCTTGGTCATCGACGCCTCGTGGTTGGGGATGAGGCCCTTCGCCTGCATCGTGATCACGCGGTATGACATCAGGCGCGCGACGCCGGCCTCGACGTAGCGGTCGGCCAGATCCATCTTCACGGAGTCCAGGTAGGCCGTGCGGGCCGTGCCGTCCTTCTCGTGGGCCTTCGCGTACTTCACGAGGCCATCGAGCTGGAGCTTGAGACCGACGGCGCTGCCGATGCTCGACCGCTCGAAGTCCAGCGTGGTGGCACCGACGTACCAGCCCCGGTTGACCTCGCCGACGATGTTCTTCGCGGGGACGCGCACGTCGGTGAAGAAGACCTCGTTGAACATGTCCTGGTTCGCCAGGTTGGTCAGGGGCCGCACTTCGACGCCGGGCGCCTTCATGTCCAGCAGGAAGTAGCTGATGCCCTTGTGCTTGGGCGCGTCGGGGTCGGTGCGGGCCATCATGAACATCCAGTGGGCGTACTGCGCGCCCGAGGTCCAGATCTTCTGGCCGTTGATGACGTAATCGTCGCCGTCCTTCACCGCGCGTGTCTGCAGCGAGGCGAGGTCGGAGCCCGAGCCGGGTTCGCTGAATCCCTGGCACCACTGCACCTCGCCGGAGAGGATGCGGCTCAGGTGCTCCTTGCGCTGGTCGTCGTTGCCATGGGCGATGAGCGTGGGGCCTACCATCGAGACACCCATGCCGCCGACCGGCGGGACGCGGTTCTCGGCGAACTCCTCGTTCATGATGAACTGCCGCATGACGTCGAGGCCGGCGCCGCCGTACTCCGTCGGCCATGCGGGGGCGATCCAGCCCTTCTTCGAGAGCTTTCCGCGGAGGCCACGGAGGCGTTCGAAGGCGCCGCGGTACATGCCGCGCTCCAGATCCTCCATCTGGTCATCGCCCTTGACCTCGGTATTGATGAACGTGCGGACCTCCTGGCGGAAGGCTGCCTGCTCGGGTGTGTCCTTGAAGTCCATCGTTGGTCTCCTGGTCGCTAGTCGCTGGTCGCTGGTCGCTGGTGCGGGGCTCCTCGCCAATCGGGCGCAGCAGGCTGCGCCCCTACGTTCCGTTCCTAGTCTCTGGGCATCCCGAGGCCACGGCTGGCGATGATGTTTCTTTGAATCTCCGACGTGCCGCCGCCCACGGTGCTGGTGGTGGCGTAGAGGTAGGTGCTTTCGACGCGGCCGTTGGCGGCGGCGTAGGGGCTGCCGGCGCGGAGCTGGCCGTACATGCCCAGCACCTTCATCGCCGTGCGCGAGATGCGCACGTCGAGCTCCGACGAGAACAGCTTGGCGATCGACGACTCCTTGTTCGGGACGAGGCCGCGGTTCTGCATCGAGATGACCTGCGTGCACAGCATCTCCTCGACGCCAGCCTCGATCATGCGATCGGCCATCTCGTTCGGGATGCCGGGATCCTTCGAGATACAGCCGTCGTCCTTGTTGTCGCGGATGAACGTCGCCAGGTCCTTGACCATCAGCGTGTGCGAGATGCTGGTAGCGATGCCGGAGCGCTCGAAGTCGAGCGTGGTGGTGCCGACGTACCAGCCGCGGTTCTCCTCGCCGATCATGTTCTTCGCGGGGACGCGGACGTTGTCGAAGAAGACCTCGTTGAAGTCGTGGTTCCCGGCCATGTTCACCAGCGGGCGCACTGTGATGCCGGGCGACTTCATATCGAGAATGAAGTAGCTGATGCCGCGGTGCTTGGGCGCGTCGGGATCCGTGCGGGCGAGCAGGATCATGAGCGCGGCGACGTGCGCGCCGGAGGTCCAGATCTTCTGGCCGTTCACGACGTAGTCGTCGCCGTCCTTGACGGCGCGCGTCTGCACGGCCGCCAGGTCGCTACCGGCGCCGGGCTCGCTGAAGCCCTGGCACCAGACCTCGTCGCCCTGAACGATGCCGGGCAGGTATCGTTTCTTCTGTTCTTCGCTGCCGTGCATGATGATGGTCGGGCCGGCCCAACCTGTGCCGATGCCGAAGTTCCCGCCGCGAGGCGCGCCCGAGAGCGACATCTCCTGCGTGAAGATGAACTGCTGCATGACCGAGAGGCCGGCGCCGCCGTACTCCTTCGGCCAGGCGGGGGCGATCCAGCCCTTTTCGGCGAGCTTCTTCACCCAGGCGCCGTTAATGCGGAAGTACTCGGCGCGGTCCATGTGGATGTCGTCCCAGCCGCCGCCGCCGAACGCGGCTCGGAAGCCGCGGCGCTTGATGCCGGGCGGGCACTCGGCCTCGATGAACTGGCGCACCTGGGTGCGAAAGGCGGCTTCTTCAGGTGTGTCTCGGAAGTCCATCTCTTCCCCTTGTGCGAGGACAGGTCTAGAGACCTGTCCGTACGGGCGGGTCCGCCCTTAGTTCACGCTCCGGGCTGGTGTCGACTCGGCGTTCACGTACGGGCGGCGGCGCGCGTCGTTCTTGCGCACCGACTCCAGGTAGTGGCGGCTCGACTTGTCGGCCCTTCGGCGGTCGACCTCGTCCTTGAAGCCGAGCATGTGCATGAGGTCCATGATCATGCCATTGCCGAGGATCTGCCAGGCGACCATGCGCGAATCGAGATCCGCCTTCACGATGCCGCGCGCCTTCCCTTCCTCGAGCGTGTCCGTGAGGAATGTGACGAAGCCCTCGAAGTTCTCGCGCAGCGCGTCGCGGATCTCCGGATCGTCGGCCTCCGAGAGCGCGCGCCACTGGAGCTTCATGTTGGCGGCGTGAGATTCGAGGTGGTCGTAGTAGTAGGCGCCGATCGCGCGGAGGGTCTCGATGGGGTCTTCGTAGTCGATGGAGATCTCCTCCCAGATGTTGAGGAGGCGGGGCCGGGTAGAGCGGATGGTCTCGAGGAAGAGCTCCTTCTTGCCCGCGAAGTGGCGGTAGAGGGCGGGCTCGGAGATGCCGGCGGCGCGGGCGAGGTCGGCGGTGCCGACGCGGGCGTAGCCCTGGCTGGCGAAGACGTCGCGGGCGCTCTCGATAATGAGGCGGCGCCGTTTCTCGGCGGGGAGCCTGCGGGCACGGTGCTGGACCACAGCAGATCCTTAGTTAGTGAGCACTCACTAGAGCCGGGCGGGATCGTACCACTGTCGCGGGCCCGCCGTCAATGGGCCTATTGGCGGTCGCGCCAGATTCAGGACAGCGGGGCTCCGGCCCGGGGGCGCTATCATGCTGCCGATGGAGACCATTCACCCGAACGTGGCCGTGACGCAGGAGCAGATCGCCGGATTCTGCCGGAAGTGGCAGATCACGCGGTTCGAGCTGTTCGGCTCCATGCTGCGCGAGGACTTTGACGCGGAGAGCGATATCGACGTTCTGGTGACGTTTGCACCGGAAGTGCATCTGCGGATTAGCGATCTCGTCAATATGGAGGACGAACTCGGCGCGATATTTGGCCGCAACGTGGACCTTGTGGAGCGGCCCCTGGTCGAAGCGAGCCCCAACTGGATCCGGCGGAGGAACATCCTCAAATCGGCCCGGGAAGTCTATGCGGCGTCCTGACGACACGCTCCTCATCGATATGCTCGAGGCGGCCCAACGCATCGACTCCAAGACAGAGCCGATCGTGGCCGCCTTGCCACCAAATGGCAGCGAAGAGTCGAGCGACCAATGACACTCTCGCTCAGCACCATGTGGGCGCAGCAGGAGCGGTTCGTGAACGACATGCACGAGTTCGTGCACGAGGCGCGGCGGCTGGGGTACGACGCGATCGAGGTGAGCCACCTGACGCCGCGGGTGCCGTTCGACCGGCTGCTGGAATTTCACCAGGCGCCAATCTCGTCGATCCACGCGCCAGCGCCGCTGGTGCGCGACGCCACCGACCGCGCGAACAGCAGCCTGAACCTTGCGGCGCTGGACGACGACGAACGGCTGGACGCCATCAACGCCACCCGCGCCAGCATCGACTACACGAAGGAAGTCGGCGGGAAGTTCGTCGTCGTGCACCTGGGCGCGATCGGCAGCAAGATGTTCGACGCCGAGCGCGAGCTGCGGCGGCTGTACGACAGCGGGACTCGCGAGGGCGGGCGGGTCGACGAGCTGCGCGAGCAGTGCCACACGTTGCGGCGCGAGCAGATCGATCCCTGGCTGGAGGCGGCACGCGACACGCTGGCGAAGCTCGCCGAGCACGCCTCCCACGCGGAGATCGCGATCGGCATCGAGAACCGGCTGCACTACCACGAGATCCCGCAGCCCGAGGAGGCGCGCTGGCTCATCGACGACTACGCGCCGGACGCGGTGGGGTACTGGCACGACGTGGGACACGCGGAGGTACAGTGGCGGCTGGGGCTCGTGGACAAGCGGGCCTGGCTGGACACCAACGGCCCGCGCTGCAGCGGCTGCCACCTGCACGACGTGACGGGGCTGGCCGACCACCGCGCGCCCGGCAACGGCGACGTAGAGTGGGAGTACATCCGTGACGGGATCCCGCCGCACGCGCTGCGCGTATTCGAGATCAATCAGTCCCAGCCGGAGGCCGACGTGGCGCGCGCGATCCCGTTCCTGCGAGAGCGCGGCGTCATCCCGTGATCCCCGGAGTGGACCCCGGCGCCCTTCGCATCGCCCGGAGGGTCGCGCGCGAGGCGATGGCCTCCGGCGCGCGGGCCGTCGTGCTGACGGGCAGCCACGCCGCCGGCGGCGCCCACGCGGAGTCGGACATCGACCTGTTGCTCATCGGGCGCGGGGTCGACTACGAGCTGTCGCGGCGCGGGCGCTTTCTGCTGTCCATCGAGTGGCGGGCGGCGGCCGCATGTCGCAGATCGTTACGCACGCCGGATGCGGTCGGCGCCGCCGTACCGGGCTGGCGTGACGCCGTGATCATCGAGGATCCACGTGGCGTTGCCGCCGGCCTGCAGAAGCGCGCGCGTGCGTTCACCTGGGACAGCATCAGCGACGATTGCGACCGCTGGGTGGCGGAGCAAGTGACGGGGTTCGCGGAGGAGGTGCAGAAGCTGGTGGCCGCGCTCGACCGGGGTGCGGCACACGCGGACGCCGTGTGGCGGTCCGTGATGGCGCTGCGGCTTGCGCCGGTCATGGCGGTGCACCGGCGCATCCTCTACGGCAGCGAGAACGTGCTGTGGGATCTGGTCTCGAAGGGCATGGGTGAGCCGTGGGCGTCGGCGCAGTCACGGGCGCTTGCGGAGCATCGTGAGACGCTCGAGGCGTCGTGTCGGGCGGCGCTCGAGCTGTACGCACTCGCGGCGGGGGAGTGCTGGCCGCTGCTCGACCGTCGACAACGCGAGGTCGTCGGTCACGCTTGCGGGATCGCGGGCCACCCACTCACGAGCTGACGGCTACTTCCGGCGTGGCTTGCCCTTCGTGCGGCGGTAGAACTGGCGGCCCGCGAAGTCGCGCAGGTAGGGGAAGAAGCCGTTGAGGCCATACGCCACGCGGAACATCCGTACCATGTTCACCTCCGGCGTCGGCTTGCGCACCGAGCGCACGATGGCGCGCGCGACGACGTCGGCGTCCTGCTGGGGGCCCGTCGGTGCTGAGACGTGGCCGTCGTTGGTGCGCTGCGCCTCGAAGAACTCCGTGCGGGTCGAGCCGGGCAGCACGACCGTCGCCGTAACGCCCGAACCGGCCAGCTCGCCTCGCAGGGACTCCGTCAGACCGACCAGCGCGAACTTCGTTGCGGAGTAGGCGCCGTGGTACGGGAACGCCATCTTCCCGACAACGGAAGACACGTTCACGATGTGGCCGCGACGCTGGGCCCGCATGTGAGGGAGCACCGCGCGGATGGCGTTGAAGGCGCCTAAGTAGTTCACGTCCATCAGCTCGCGCATATCGGCCTCGGTCGTCTCCTCGACGGTGCCGCTGAAGCCAAAGCCGGCGTTGTTTACAAGGACGTCCACACGCCCGAACGCCTCGACCGTCGCGCGCACCATGCGCTCGACGTCCTCGGTGCGGGCGACATCGGTTGGGGCCACGAGCGCACGCACGCCCAGCACCTCGCATTGCACCGCAAGCTCACGCAGGCGCTCCTCGCGGCGCGCGGCCAGGACGACGTGCGCGCCCTGCCGAGCGAACTCGAGCGCCGTCTCCAGCCCTATGCCAGCCGAGGCGCCGGTGATGATGACGACCGCATCGCGCACTTGCATGCGGTGAGTATGGAGTGCGACGTAGGAGGTGGGAAGTGGGATCTAAGTCGCGGGTTACTCGCCGGTGTCGGTTTCGAGCCGGATCCCCTCAACCGCGGGCAGCGTCTCCTCCAGGAAGCGCATCGCCGCCGCGTCGTGCTTCAGGTAGGCATCGAAGAAGGGCAGCGCAGCCGCGCGCAGCAGCTCGCGCTGGCGGTCGCCCGAGATAAGTTCGTCCGTCGAGGTGTCACGCTGGAGGCAGCGGCTGCCGTCCGATGCCAGCGCCTGGATGATCACGCCGGCGTCCTCCACCGTGGTCCCGCCCGATGCCTGATCCACGATGCCCGGGAGCTTGTCATCGGTGATATCGATATCGGCGAAACGGATGTGGTCCGCGCCGATGATGTCGGCGTAGTACTTCGGTGGGGTCGCGATCTCGTACGCCTGGCGGATCCACGACGGAGGCACGATCAGCTCCTTCGACCCGCCGACGATCATCGCCGGCAGCGAAACGCCCGCGGCGAGATCGTCGGGCAGGAAGCATGCGGGCGGCGAGATGGGTGCGATGGCGTCGATGCGCGGATCGCGTCGCTCACCGTACGCCGTAAGCATCGTCGTGAGGCCGCCAAGCGAGTGCCCGGTCATGCCGATGGTCTCGTGGTCGATGACGCCGTTCAGCGACCAGCCGGCCTCGCCCTCGCGGCCAAGCAGCTCGTCGATGACGAACGAGACGTCGGCCGGCTGGTCGAGCACGGCATAGATGCGCGCGCCACCGCCCGCGCCGATGAAGCTTCCTGGGAAGTCGGGCGACGCCACCACGTAGCCGTGGCTGGCCAGGTGCTGCGCGTACGACGCCGACTGCCGCCGGAACGCCGAAAACCCGTGCGCGAAGATAATCAGCGGGTACGGGCCGCCCGAGAGATCGGCGGCCGCATCCTGCGCCTCCGGCGCCGTTGCCGACGGCGATGCCGGATACCACACCTCTGTCACGAGCTTTCGCTCCGGAGAACCGGCGTAGTCGCGGTTGGGCGCCGTCGGCCGCGAGGCGTCCACGAGCTCCAGCGTCATCACGCCAACACCAAAGGCCCCGCGTTCTGAGACGTCCGCGCTCGTCAGCGCCGGCCCGGCCGTCGCCGCCGGCGTAGCCGCCGTGTCGCCGTCATCCGACGAGCATCCGGTTGCCGCAAGCAGCAATCCTAGGCAAACAAGCGAGATCAGCCGCCGGTACCACATAACCCGTGAGTATAGGCCGGCCACAAACTACAGACTACGAACTACAGACCGACAACTAAAAACCGACTACTCCCCTAGCACGGCCACATCGACTGACCGCGTGCGCGCCTCGTACAGCTCCACGAGGTACACATGCTGCCACGTCCCGAGATCGAGACGCCCTGCGCGCACAGGTACCCACGTCGACTCGCCGAAGAGCATGGCCGTCGCCAGGTGCGCGACCGCGTTCTCCGGCCCCTCTTCGATGTGGCGGTAGGGGCGCGTCGCCGGGAACGTGGCGTACACCGCATCGCGCATGTCCTCGTGCAGGCGCGGGTCGGGCTCGTTGCAGGTGATCGCGGCGGTCGTGTGGCGGCTCCGCACCAGCGCGATGCCCTCGCGCACGCCCGCGCGTTCCACGCACGCCGAAATCTCGCGCGTGATCTCGGCGAAGTGCCCGATGCCCCGCGTCCGAACCTGAATCTGCTCGAGCTTCACGATGCTCATTGGCCATCCCTCCCGCTCATCATCCCGTTTGATTCCCTATGATAACTTCTGCTAACCTATAAGTACCTATGGTAACTACTGAGCACGAGTATCTGACCATCGCTGAAGCCGCGGCACTGCTCCGCGTCAGCAAGGCCACCATCCGCCGCTCCATCAGCAGCGGCCAGATCCCGGTCGTCCGCATCGGTCCCCGCAACATCCGCATCCGCCGCGCCGACCTCGATCCTGGCCATGCGCCGCGCAACGATCGACGCGATCCTGATTGGTGGAAGAAGTACATCATCCCCTCTCCTCCCCCCAGGTTCACCGAGGAGGAGCTGATGGCCCGAATCGAGGAGATCAACGACCGCATCCTGGAAGAGCGCGGCGGTATACCGCTCGATGATTCGCTTCCATACTTGCACGCGGCTCGCGACGAACGCGATGAGTATCTGGCCAATCTGTGACCGAAGTCATCTGTGTTGATGCCAGCGTCGCCGCAAAGTGGCTGATGCGCGAAGTGGATCGGCCGCTCGCGCTATCGCTCCGCACCCAGCACCTCGGGGAAGGAGGGGCTTTCGTCGCTCCGTTACAGTTCCCAGGCGAGATGGCCAGCGCGATCTACAAGAGGACTCGCGGCGCGCAACTGACCGAACAGAACGCGCGCCTCTTGGTTGCCGAGATTCCCGATCTTGGTGTCCAGCTCATCGATCATCGTGATACAGTCCCGGCCGCCTTGGAGATCGCACTGAGGTTCAACCTCAAGTGGATCTATGACGCCTTCTACCTCGCCCTCGCCGAGATCGTCGGCTGCGAAATGTGGACCGCCGACGCGACACTGCACCGAGCCGTGCACCCCGCCTTCACGAACGTCCGGCTGCTCAGCGAGCTGAAGCGCTGATGGCCATCCGCGCAGTTCTCTTCGACGTTGGCGGCCCCCTCAACACCGAGATCGAGCACGAACGCCTCATTGACGAAGACATCATGTCCCTGCTCACCGAGGCGGGCATCCCGGTCACGCCGCGGCAGTACGCCGCCGCGGTCGACTTCGCCGTGCACTCGTACGCGCCCGATGCACACCCCGCAATCATCTGGCACGCGACCGGCGGAGACGCCGAGCTGTCCACGCGCCTCTTTGCCGAGTTCCGCGCCCGTGCCTACGCGCGCCCCATCTCCTTCCAACTGCGCGAAGGCATCGCCGGCGTCATCGAGTGGCTGCACGGCTGCGGCCTTCGGCTGGGCCTCGCCGCGAACCAGCCGCATGCCACGCTCGAGATCCTCGACCGCCACAGCATCGGCCGCTACTTCCATCACCGGGAGGTGTCGGGCACGCACGGTTATCGCAAGCCGGACCTGCGCCTGTTCCTCCGCTGCTGCGAGGACCTGGGAGTTTCGCCAGAAGAGTGCACCATGGTGGGAGACCGCATCGACAACGACATCGCGCCCGCGAGGCTGTTGGGGATGCGCGCTGTGCTGTTCCGCACCGGACGCCACGCATCCCAGCAGCCTCGCTCGCACGAGGAAGCGCCTGATGTCGAAGTGCGCACGGCTGCCGAACTGCGAGCGGCGCTGGAGGCTCTGCTGAAGGAGTAAGCGCGCTTACCGGCCGCTGGTGCTGCCCCCGCGATTCATGCGGCGGCTCTGCTCCGCCAGCTCCTGCTCCATACGCGCACGCTGCGCTTCCAGCTCCTCATCCTTGATGACCGGCATACGCGGGATCGAGCGAAACGGATCGTCCTCCGGCTCGATGCCGGGTTCCGTCATTCTGTGCTCGCCCACTTCCTTTCGGGGCACGTCGAGGACCACCACTTCAGCGTCCTCGCCGCGGATGAGCTCAGCCGAGAGCCAGTAGTCGCGGTGCATGGGCGCATCGACCTTGAAGTAGCTGCCAGAGACCTCCTTCACGGTCCCCAGCCGCTTCCCGTCATCGCTGAGGACAGCGAGGCCGGGTTCGGGCCTGTGGCGCATATCGTGCTGTCTGTATCGCATCGTCCACCTCCTAGAGCTGACGTATTCGTTAGCGTGCCGTCATCCGGTAGCCCGCGACCACGCCGCTCGCTGCCGCGATGAAACCAGCCGCGATGACCGCGGCGCGCCGCACGCCGTCCCGGTGTTGCCGCCGGATCGCTTCCTCGCGCATCACTTCCCGGTACCGCATCAGCACGCGGTCCTGCACCAGCGATCCCACACTGCCCTGGAGAGGCCGGCCGTGCGACGGGAGCCGCTCGAACGTCCGACTGCTCCCGCGCCCTCCACTCCAGGCATCACGCGGGAGTCGCAGCGTGTGGCCCGCCCCCTCTTCCTCGCTCAGTACCGCATGCATGGTCACGTCCTCGCTTCGCTTCGCTGATCCGGCGCCACGCGCAGGCCCGCGATTCAGGGACCTCCAAGCGTCCATGCCGTTAACCGGCGGTCCCGGCGTAGCGGCGCGCCCATCCGAAAGAGCCTCCCCGAGATCTCGTGGGCTGCGCCAGCCGTTCTGTGGTCTTGCTATCACGCCTGGCATACCGGGGCTGACATGCTCCCTTATCTTCATGCGGGTCTCGCTTTCCCGGCAGGGGGCGGGGAACACCGGCCCGGGCAGGTCGGGGGAGCGAGACTGCCCGGGGCCGGGTCTTGCCTGGATCCTATGCGCGTCCGCATCTTCACCGCGTGACGTCCCCGGAAGACCCGGCTGTCGAAGGCATAACAAAGGCCGAAAGGGGCGCAGAAGCCCAGGAAAAGGCGTAAAATGACGCCGACCGAGCGGTGCCCTGCATTCGAACAAATGTACTTGACAGTAGCAGGGCCTCCGGCCTATCATAGCCCCGTTCTAGAGCGTTTGTTCTAATTCGAGGCAGGAGGCCGGGCCATGGCGAAGCACGACAAGAGCGAGAAGCGCCAGCAGATGGCGCCCCAGGACATGAGCGACGAGAAAAAGTCCCAGGCCCTGCAAGAAGCGCTCGACGACATCGAGAAGCGGTACGGTCGCGGCGCCATCATGAAGCTCGGCGACGCCAAGGACTTCGAGGTGGAGGTCATCTCCACCGGCTCGCTCGCCCTCGATCTCGCCCTCGGCGTCAGCGGGCTGCCTCGAGGCCGCATCACCGAGATCTACGGCCCCGAAGGCGCCGGCAAGTCCACGCTCGCCTACCACGTCGTCGCGCAGGCCCAGAAGGCCGGCGGCGTCGCCGCCTACATCGACGTCGAGCACGCGCTCGATAAGGACCACGCCGAATCCTGCGGAATCAACGTCGCCGAGCTGCTCATCTCCCAGCCCGACACCGGCGAGCAGGCGCTCGAGATCTGCGATGCGCTGGTGCGCAGCAACGCCGTCGACGTGATCGTCGTCGACTCCGTGGCCGCCCTCGTGCCCCGCGCCGAGATCGAGGGCGACATGGGCGACTCGCTGCCGGGTCTGCAGGCGCGCCTCATGTCCCAGGCGCTCCGCAAGCTCACCTCCGTCATCGCCAAGTCACGCGCCAGCGTCATCTTCATCAACCAGCTGCGCGAGAAGATCGGCGTGGTATTCGGCAATCCGGAGGTCACCCCGGGCGGGCGCGCGCTGAAGTTCTACAGCTCCGTCCGCATCGAGCTGCGGCGCGCGGAGTCGCTGAAGCAAGGGACGGACATCATCGGCAACCGCGTGCGTGCCAAGGTCGTGAAGAACAAGGTGGCCGCGCCCTTCCGCACGGCGGAGTTCGACATCCTGTTCAGCGGCAAGCACCGTGGCATCAGCCGCGAGGGCGACATCGTGGACCTGGGCGTCGACAGCAATGTGGTCAAAAAGATGGGCGCCTTCTTCAGCTACGGCGATATGCGCCTGGGCCAGGGCCGCGAGGCGGCGAAGGACTTCCTACGCCAGAACCCGGACGTGGCCCACGAGATCGAGGATCTCATCATCGCCGCTTCGGTGCCTGTGGCGGTGGTGAAGCCCGAGTTCAGCAAGAACGGCCACAGCGGCGCCGGCGTGGCCGTCCTGGAAGAAGGCCCCGATACCGCCGAATGATGACCCGTCCTGGCGCAAGAGAACCTGACGCTGAGGACGGAGTGCGAGCTCCGTCCTCACCGCTTACGGACAACAGAGCACAACCCGCCATGATCATCACTGCCATCGAGCGCCACGCACGCCGCAAGTCGCGCCTCGACGTCTTCGTCGACGGCGTGGTGGCGTGCGAGATCTCCCGGGCGACGGCGAAGCAGCGGGGCCTGCGCGTCGGCCTCGAGACGGCGCCGGAGCAGCTCGACGCCATCGTGGCCGACGACCGGCGGCGCGCGGCGCTCGACATCGCGGTGGCGATGTTGGCGCGGCGCCCCCGCAGCGAGCGCGAGGTGCGGCAGCAGCTGAAGCGGCGCGGACTTGACGCCGCTGTCGTCGACGGGACGATCGAGCGGCTTCGGGCGGCGCGACTGCTGGATGACGCCGAGTACGCCCGCAGCTTCGCCGAATCGCGCGACCGCATGTCGCCGCGTAGCCGCCGTCTCCTGGTGCAGGAGCTGCGTGCGAACGGCGTAGATGCCGCCCTCGCGGCCGAGGCGGTGTCCGAGGTGTCGGACGCCGAGGCGGCGTACCGTCTGGCATCGGGGCGCCTGCGGTCACTGTCGCGGCTTGATCAGCAAACCTTCCGGTCGCGGCTGGCCGGGCTCTTGCAGCGTCGGGGCTTCGGATGGGATGTCACCCGCCGTACCGTCGAACGTTGCTGGTCAGACCTCAACCGCGAGAGCGAGGAGGACGAAGGCCCTCGCCTGGAAAAGTGAAAACTGCCGAGCAATTTCCTGTCGATAGCTGGCACCGGCCGCTATAGAAGCCGCGACCAGGCATGATCGCCAGTCGCATCTTCGCTAGGCTGCGCGCGTGAAGCGACGCGTTCTCGCCTGCCTGGTCGCGGGTGTGGTGCTGGCGGCGTGCGGAGGCGGGAATTCGTCCGCCGGCGATTCGACGCCCGGCGGGAGCCCCGCCACCGAGCCCCCCGCGGCCGGAGATGGCGTTCTCCTGATCGCGAACCTGAATACGCTGGTCGAGCTCGATCTGAAGTCGGGCGAGCGGAGGATCCTGCTGGAGATGACAGGCACGAACTCCTTCGTGCTGGATCCGGCGGTCTCCCCGGACGGCGGCTCGGTCGCCTACATCCAGCAGCCGCCGCCGAAGGTGGAAGAGGGCCGTTTCGACGCCGGCTCCGACCTGTGGGTGATGAATCGGGACGGCTCCAGTCCGCGGCTCGTGTTCGAACACGCGCAGCCGAACCAGCTCGTGCGGTTTCCGCGCTGGGAAGACTCGGGGCACATCCTGGCCATCGTGCAGGAGATCAGCGCCGAGGCCGGCATCACGCGCGTCGTGTACACCCTCGAGCGTATAGACGCGGCCACGGGGCAGCGGGAAAACGTCATCGAGGACGTGCTCGCGTTCGACATCTCGCCCGACGGCCAGCGGTTGGTGATGGCGAAGCTGCTGCCGCAGACCGGGGAGGTGCTGCAGGCGTCGGGGCTTGACGGCGCCAACGCGGTGGAGGTGGTCGGGGCGGACCAGCTGCTGGCGCCGTTCTCCTATCCGCGGTTCTCGCCGGACGGCCAGACCGTCGCTTTCGCCTCGGCCGACCAGACGGGCGCTCGCGCACCGGCGCAGCTTGTGTCGCTAGAGCGCGGTGCAAACGGCGACTACGGGGCGATGCCCAACCCGGCGACGCTGCTCGACGGGCTGCCGCAGGACATCTGGACGGTGGAGGCGGGCGGTGGCCGCGCCGTCCGCGTGGCGAACCTGAAGGAGGATCTCCCGGCGCTCACGTGGGACGGCTCGGGCGAGCACATCTACGTCGTCGGCGTCGCAGGGTTATACGACGTGAATCTGACGACGGGGTCCGCAGACCGCATCAGCGAAGGCGCCTTCCACGCCCAACTCACCTGGGCGCCCTGAATCTGAGCGGTCCGCCGCCCTGCCGACCGGGCCGTCGGTTTCCTTGACCCCCCCTTCCGGCCACTCGTATGATGCCTCCGTGCCCGAACCTGACGCGAACGGAAGGGTCGGGGCTGGTTCGAGGGAGCAGATAACAACAGGAAAGGAAGGCTCTACCAATGGTCGCCGGAATCCTCATCGGCGTCGCTATCGGCGCCGTGATTGGACTGGTGATCGGGGCTCTTCTCGGCTACGCCCTGCGGCGTAGCGCCGTAAAGGATCAGGAGCAGGCGGCCCAGGCAGAGGCGCAGCGGCTCCTGAGCGAAGCACAGGCAAAGGAAAAGGAGATCCTCCTCGGTGCGAAAGAGGAGGCAATTCAGATCCGGGCTCAGGCCGAACAAGAGGTCAAGACGCGGCGGGACGAGGTCCTGCGGCTTGAGCAGCGTGTCGCAAATCGGGAAGAGACCCTCGATCGCAAGCTAGACAACCTCGAAAAGCGGGAAACAGGGCTGGCCGACAAGGAGCGCCAGCAGGAGGAGATCCGCGCCCAGCTCGAAGAGCTCCGCAAGGCGAAGCTCGCCGAAGTAGAACGCGTCTCCGGCATGACAAGCCAGGAGGCGCGCGTCCTGCTGCTGAAAGAGCTGGAGGACGAGATCCGCGAGGAGGCCAACCGCATCGTCCGGACCCTCGAGGCTGAGGCGAAGGAAGAGGCCGACCGCCGCTCCCGGAGCATCCTGGCCACCACCATGCAGCGGCTCATGAATGACGTCGTCAGCGAGACGACGGTGTCCGTGGTGCCCATCCCCAGCGACGACATGAAGGGGCGGATCATCGGCCGCGAGGGCCGCAACATCCGGGCGCTGGAATCTGCAACCGGCGTGGACCTCATCATCGATGACACGCCGGACGCCGTCACGCTGTCGGCCTTCGACTCCGTGCGGCGGGAGATCGCCCGGATCGCCCTCACAAAGCTGGTGCTCGACGGGCGGATCCACCCCACCCGCATCGAGGAGGTGGTGGAGAAGGCGAAGCAGGAGGTCGAGGCCAGCATCAAGACGGCCGGCGAGCAAGCTGCCATCGAGGCCGGCTGCCCGGGCCTGCACCCGGAGATCCTGCGGACGCTGGGCAAGCTGAAGTACCGCACGTCCTACGGGCAGAATCAGCTGAAGCACGCGGTAGAGTCGTCGTTCATCGCGGGCATGATCGCCGAGGAGATCGGCGCGGATGTGAACGTGTGCCGCCGGGGCGCGTTGATGCACGACATCGGCAAGGCCATCGACCACGAGGTCGAGGGCACGCACGCGATGCTCGGAGGCGAGCTGGCCAAGCGCTACAACGTGAGCCCGACGGTCGTGCACTGCATCGAGGCGCACCACGAGGAGGTGGAGGTCGAGTCGACGGAGGCCATCGTCGTGATGATCGCCGACGCGATCAGCGGGAGCCGCCCGGGCGCGCGGCGGGAGACGCTGGAGCTGTACATCAAGCGCCTCGAGGCGCTCGAGAACATCGCCAACAGCTTCAAGGGAGTAGAGAAATCGTTCGCCATCCAGGCTGGCCGCGAGATCCGCATCATCGTGAAGCCGGACGAGATCGACGACCTGGACTCCATGCGGCTGGCCCGCGACGTCAGCAAGAAGATCGAGGAGTCGATGGAGTACCCGGGGCAGATCAAGGTGACGGTTGTGCGCGAGACGCGCGCGTCGGAGTACGCGCGGTGAGGTTGTAGGTTATCGGTTGTAGGTTGTAGCGCTCCATCACGCACGCGGCGCGAGGCGCCGCTGGAGGCCGAGGAGCATCCGGCCGACCTCATCCGCGAGCGTCATCGCGGTGGAGGCGGCTTCCTGCGAGATGTAGCGCAAGCGCACCGCCAATTCGATGTAGGTTTCCGTCTCGGCCAGGGAGCCGCGTGCAATGTGCAGGAAGTGAGCGTAGTCGCGTGCAGTTGAACGTGCCCGCCCCTCGGCAATGTTCGCTGGAACAGAAGCGGCCGCCCGAGTGACCTGCGAAATCAGTCCGTATTGCTCCGAGCGGGGAAACGTTCGGGCGAGTTCATATGTGATTACGGCAAGATCCCATAGCCTTCTGCCAGACGATAAGGTCGCCATGGGATTCGATCTTCGACACGGTCGTCTCCTTCCGACTGACATCCCGCGATCAACAGGCGTCCTACAACCTACAACCTATAACCTACAACCTGGCATGAGAGTCCTGTGCATTGGCGACATCGTAGGCAAGCCGGGGCGCAAGGCCGTGGCTGGCATCCTGCCGTCGCTGAGGCGGGATCTGGCGGTCGACATCGTCATCGCCAACGGGGAGAACGCGGCGGCGGGGAGGGGCATCACGCTGAAGACGGCGCAGGAGATCTTCTCGGCCGGGGTGGACGTGATTACATCAGGGAATCACATCTGGGACGAGAAAGAGATCATCCCGCACCTGGACACCGATATCCTGATCCTGCGGCCCGCGAACTATCCGGCGGGCGTGCCGGGGCGGGGCATCTGTTCGTTCGGGGGCCTGACGGTCATCAACCTGATGGGGCGCACGTTCATGTCGGACATCGACGATCCTTTCCGCTGTGCGGACCGGCTGCTGGAGTCCGTGCCCGCGGGCACGCCGATCATCGTCGACATGCATGGCGAGGCGACGAGCGAGAAGATCGCCATGGGGTGGTACCTGGACGGGCGCGTGTCGGCGGTGGTGGGCACACACACGCACGTACCGACGGCGGACCAGCGGTTGCTGCCGAAGGGAACGGCGTTCGTGTGCGACCTGGGCATGTGTGGACCGCGCGACAGCATCATCGGGGTGGAGCCGGAGCCGGTGCTACGCAGGTTCCTGACGGGCATGCCCGCGCGCTTCAAGGTGAGCGAGCGGGCGGGGCCGGTCGTATTCAACGCCGTCCTCGTCGATATCGAGGAGGCAACAGGGCAGGCGCGGTCCATCGAGCGCGTAGACAGGGAATGGACGGTTGATGGGTAGCAAGGGCGACTTCCACACGCACAGCACGGCCTCCGACGGACGCCTGACGCCGACCGAGCTGGTCGACCTGGTGGCGTCGCAGGGCGTGCAGTATCACGCGCTGACCGACCACGACTCGACCGAGGGCATCGCCGAAGCGCGGGAGGCCGCGAAGAAGCACCCGGGATACCACCTGATCCCGGGCGTGGAGTTCGGGACCGACATCGAAGGCGCCGAGATCCATATGCTGGGGCTGTTCCTGAGCCCCGACGACGTCGAGTTGCAGTCTGTGCTGAAGGAGCTGCGCGACGGCCGCCTGGACCGCGGCGAAGGCATCGTGAACAAGCTGCGCGAGCAGGGGTACATGGTGGAGTGGTCGCGCGTGCAGGAGATCGCGGGCGAGGCGGCAGTCGGCCGGCCGCACATCGCCCAGGCGCTCGTCGAGGGCGGATACGTCAAGAAGGTGGCCGATGCCTTCGACAAGCTCATCGGCCGCAACGGCAGCGCCTACGTCGAGCGCAAGAAGATGACCCCGGAAGAAGCGGCGGAGTTCATCATCGCGCGCGGCGGACTGGCGTGCTGGGCGCACCCCGCCGACATGGGCATCACCAACGACCGCATCGAGCCCATCCTGAAGGGGCTGAAAGCGGCGGGCATGCAGGCGATGGAGGTCTACTACAAGGACTACGCGCCGGCGACCATCGAGATGCTGCGCCGGCTATGCGAGACGTACGATCTGCTGCCGCTGGGGGGCAGCGACTATCACGGCATCTTCGGCAACGACGAGCGGCTGCCGGGGGACATCCCGCTGCCGGATTCATCCGTCGAGGGCCTGCTGGACATGGGCCGGAAGTTGCCGAACCGGGCCCTGGCGCCGTAGCTACTGGCGCTGCGATTCCGGGCGTTTCGGGGTAGGCTAAGGGGCGGCGTCTATCCCGCGCCGATTCTCCCGTAGCGAGCTTATGAATGCGGAACGCGTGCGATGACCGGTGAACCCCTGCGCGAGGCCGACGAATCGGGACCGACGATGTGCGCCCGTCACCCCGGCGTCGAGACTGAGCTTCGGTGTAGCCGGTGCGACACGCCGATCTGCGCCCGATGCATGGTGCACACGCCAGTGGGCGCGCGATGCCGCGACTGCGCGCAGATTCGGCGAATCCCCACATACAACATCGCCGGGGCGACCTTCGCGCGCGCGATCGGCGCGGCCCTGGTGGGTGGGATCGCCATCGGGTTTGCGTGGGCGTTCTTCAACGTCATCACGTACATATTCTTCGGCGTCATCGGTGGCCTCGCGATCGGGTTCGCGATCGGCGAGCTTGTCTCGGTGGCCACGAACCGGAAGGCCGGGCCGCCCCTCCAGGCCATCGCCGTGGGCGGCGTGCTCGTGGCCTTCGTCGCGCGCGTGGGATTGCTGTTCGTGATCGATGACTGGGTCTTCGAGAACCTGCGTACCGACGTCTTCGGCATCATCGTGGCCGGCATCGCCTGTTTCGTCGCGGCGGGCCGCCTGCGGTAGAGGTCGCGCAACTTCCTGCCGGGACGCTATCGGAGGACGACGCCGAGGACGATCAGCGTCGTCACGACCATGACGGCGAGCACGCCGATGCGGCGCAGCTCGTGCATGGCGTACGACGTGTCGCGGCGGCCCAGCGCCTGCAGGTCGACGTCGCTGCGCTTACGAATGCCCTGCTGCTGGAGGGCGCGTACGACGCCTGTCGCGCGGGTCGCCGGTGCCGGGGCAGACGCGCGCGGAGGGGCAGGGGCGGTTGGCGCGGGCGGCGGTGCGAAGGCCGCGATCGGGTCGGTAGGAGCGGCCGGCGCAACCTCGGCCACCGCTTCTTCGGGAGCGGGCTCTTCGGTGATCTGCGGCTCCGCGGCGGGCGTGCCACCCTGCAGATAACTGCGGTCGGTGCGCTTCTTCTTGGCTTGAAGCCGGCCACCGCGGACGACGGGGCGGTCCTGTCTTGGCAACTCTGTCCCTGCTTCCGGGCCGATCGAACAGCCCACTGATTCGGTACCGCAGTATAGCCGTGGCCTATTGACGCGACAAACGACGCCTGCGTTGCTTCACCGAACGCTGCGGGTACGCGGCCGTTACCTGGCTCGCGTCTAGTATGCGCCCTGGGCCTCGAAGATCCGGCGGGGGTTGTCGCCGGTCATCGTCTGGACCTGATCGTCGGCGACGCCCGCCGGACGCAGTGCGGGCACCACGTCGCCGGGGGTGTGCGGACACGCGTGTACCTCGCTGCCGTCAGCGTCTGTGGTACCACTTGTCGAGGCGCTTCAGGTCGCGCAACGACCGCTTTGGAGAGAGCCACAGCACGCCGACGGTCCTGAGCCACGAGAGGAACCCGAGATCACCCTTTCTGCCCGATGTGACGAAGGGGTGGCGGTACAGGATCGCGAACACCTTCCCTCGCGGGCGTCCGTACCGCTTCAAGCGCCGCACGAAGTCGGCTTCCTCGAAGGCGTAGAGTTCCGTACTAAAGCCGCCGAGTTCGCGGAACGCCGAAGCCTCACAGAGCAAAAAGGCGCCGGAACACCATCTCAGCAGTCTCATGCTGGGATTCTTGCTCACCCAGGCAAGGCGGAACCAGCGGGGACCTCCCTCCACCTTGAGTGTGCTGCCACATCCGACGTGGCGACCACCACGGATCAGATCCAGAACATCGGCGATGAGATCGGGAGATGGGTAGGAGTCGGCATCGATGAAGAGCAGCCAGTTCCCGCGTGCTGCGCTTGCGCCGCGATTGCGAGCGCGCGAGATCTGGCTGACAGGCTCGAAAACCACACGTGCCCCGGCGCCAGTCGCGAGCGCCGCCGTATGGTCGGTCGAGTTGTTGTCGCAGACGATCAATTCCCACTCACATGTTCCCTTGGCCGCGTCGAACGCTTCGGTGATCCGCTCCAAGGTTCGCGGCAGCAGTCGCTCCTCGTTGGAAGCCGGGACGATCACCGACACGAACACCAGGCCGCTTGTCGCGTTCACGTTCCGCTCTCCGCTATCAGCCGTCATCACGGCAATAATACGGCCATCAGCCGCGTCCTAGCCAAATTCGAGCCGGCCGCCGCTCAGCTCGCGGGGGCGAAGTCCTAGAGATGCGGAAACGTCTGGACGACGCCCTCGGTGAGCACGTAGACGTGCTCGTGCATCAGCGTGAACCCGAGCTTCGGCGTATCGACAGGGCCGGTAGCGGTGTTGACGGTCGGCATCGTGGCGATCCCTCCGGACTGTGAGCGTGTGCCGGGTATCGTCGATCCTGCCGTTGGCAGGCGCGAGCGCTTCCGCCTAACGCCTACGCTTGCGACGATACCCCTGTCCGTCGCAGACTCTGGCCTGGACAGAGCACGCCACTCCAGCACGGGAGCCGTCGCATGGCCATCGATATCAGCAGGTTGCCTTCGTTCGACCAACTGCCGGTCCGGCAGGGGGCGCCGCCGGGGTCGGCGTGGGGCGTCTTCGGTGATGACGACGAGCTGGGGACGTGGAACCTGGTGACGCCGGAGAAGACGGCGGAGGCGGCGCGGCTGGTGCGGAAGGGGGCGGTCTTCAGCCTGAATCTGCCGCTGGACGCGATGCCAGCGCGGCCGCTGTTCTGGTTTCGCGGCAATCCGCGGCACACCATCTTCGACTGCAGCGGCGGGGTCCGTGTCTCGTACGACGAGTACCTGGACGGATTCTGCCCGCAGTCTTCGTCGCAGTGGGACGGGCACCGGCACGTCGCGCACCCGGCGTTCGGCTTCTACAACGGTTTCAAGCACGAGGACGTGATCCGCGAAGGGAGCGCGACGCTGGGGATCCAGAACCTGGCGATGCGCGGCATCGTGACGCGCGGGGTGCTGCTGGATGTCGGGCGCCACCTCGAGAAGCTGGGGACGCCACTCGACCCGAACAGCGCGGCGACGATCGACGTGGCGACGCTTGAGGCCTGCCGCATGGCGCAGGGCGTCGAGATCCGCGCGGGCGACCTGCTGCTGTTCCGGACAGGATGGCTGGCGTGGCTTCTCGCGCAACCGGCGAACGCGCAGGTGGAGCTGGCGGAGCACCTTGTGGCGCCGGGGCTGCTGGCCGGGCGCGAGATGGCGGCGTACCTGTGGGACAACCACGTGGCGGCGGTGGCGACGGACACGATCGCGGTGGAGGCGTGGCCGCCGGAGTTTGCGAACCCGGAGCGCGGGTTCTTCCACATCCAGCTCATCACGTACTTCGGGATGAACCTGGGGGAGCTTTGGGATCTGGACGCGCTGGCGGCGGACTGCGCGAGCGACGGCGTGTACGAGTTCATGGTGACGTCGGCGCCGCTGAACATCACGGGCGGCGTGGGGTCGCCGCCGAATGCGCTGGCCATTAAGTAGGTCGTCGGTCGTCTGTCGTCGGTCGTCTGTCGTCGGTCGTCGGGGGAGCATGAGTCGTGGCGCCGAGGAGCACGGCGTTCGAGGAACGAGGAGTAATTGATGGCGAAGATCAGGGTGAAGACCCCGGTCGTCGAACTGGACGGCGACGAGATGACGCGCGTCATCTGGCAGATGATCAAGGACAAGCTGATCCTGCCGTACCTGGACATCGACCTGAAGTACTACGACCTGGGCATCGAGCGCCGCGACGCTACCGATGACCAGGTGACCATCGACGCGGCGAACGCCATCAAGCAGTACGGCGTGGGGGTGAAGTGCGCGACGATCACGCCGGACGAGGCGCGGGTCAAAGAGTTCAAGCTCAAGCAGATGTGGAAGTCCCCGAACGGGACGATCCGGAACATCCTGGACGGTACGGTGTTCCGGGAACCCATCATCTGCAAGAACGTGCCCCGGCTGGTGCCGTCATGGACGAAGCCGCTGGTCATCGGGCGTCACGCGTTCGGGGACCAGTACAAGGCCACCGACTTCGTTGTGCCCGGCGCGGGAACGCTGACCATCACCTTCACGCCGAAGGACGGCGGTGCGGCGACGGAGCGGAAGGTGTTCGATTTCCCGGGTGGTGGCGTGGCGCTGGCGATGTACAACCTCGACGACTCGATCCGGAACTTCGCCCGGGCGTGCCTGAACTACGGCCTGCAGCGGGGCTATCCGGTGTACCTCTCGACGAAAAATACGATCCTGAAGGCGTACGACGGGCGCTTCAAGGACCTGTTCCAGGAGGTGTACGAGGCCGAGTATGCGGCGCAGTTCAAGGCGAAGGAGCTGTGGTACGAGCACCGGCTCATCGACGATATGGTGGCGTACGCGATGAAGGCGAACGGCGGATTCTTGTGGGCGGCGAAGAACTACGACGGCGACGTGCAGTCCGACAGCGTGGCGCAGGGGTTCGGGTCGCTGGGGCTGATGACGTCTGTCTTGCTGACGCCCGACGGGAAGACGGTGGAGGCGGAAGCGGCGCACGGCACCGTCACCAGGCATTTCCGGCTGCACCAGCGGGGTGAGGCGACGTCAACCAATCCGATCGCATCGATCTTCGCGTGGACGCAGGGGCTGGCGTACCGAGGTGAATTCGACGGGACGCCGGAGGTGGTGCGGTTTGCTCGGACGCTGGAGAAGGTGTGCGTGGACACTGTCGAGTCGGGCTCGATGACGAAGGACCTGGCGCTGCTCGTCGGGGCGGAGCAGGCGTGGCTGACGACGGAGCAGTTCATGGATGCGCTGGATGCGAACCTGAAGCGCGCCCTCGCGGCGTGACGCCAGGGAACCGACGCATGGGACGCCTGATCGACCGCAACCGCTGCTCGGCGCTGGTCATCACATGCTCCGACTTCCGGTTCAAGTCCGCGGAGCGCGCGTTCGTCGAAGCGGCGGGGCTGGCTGATGACTACGACCTGCTTGCCCGACCGGGGTCGGTCCGATCACTGGTGCAGCCGCGGAGCACGGCGTCGCGCGACGGCATGCTGGAAGAGATCACGATGCTCTGGTCGGTGCACCAGTTCTCGCGGGTGTTGCTGGTGAACCACGTGAGCTGCCGGGCATACGATGACATCGCGACGCCTGACAACGAGCTCGGCGTCCACGCGGATCATCTGCGCCGGGCGATCTCGGCGGTCGAAGGCTTGTTCAATGGGGTGACCGCCGACCCCTATCTCATCGACTTCGTGGCCGGGGACTTCGTGGCCACGAAGATCGCGCCATCCGCGGAATCCTGAGCGCCCGCGGCCAAGAACAAGGGCCTCCAGCTTGGAGGCCAGCTCGCGTATCCCGAACCTCAGGCTTGGCCCGTCAGCGGGTCGCCGGCGCGGTGGCAGGCGACGTAGTGCTCGCCGCCCATGTTCCGCCACTCGGGGAGCACAGTCCTGCACTCTTCGATCGCGATGGGGCAACGGGTATGGAAGACACAGCCGCGCGGAGGCATCAGCGGGCTGGGCACATCGCCGGTGAGGATGATGCGTTCGCGGCTCTTGTCGACCGCTGGGTCGGGCACGGGCACGGCGGAGAGCAGGGCCTTGGTGTAGGGGTGCAGCGGGTTTTCGTAGAGCTCGTTGCGATTGGCCATCTCCATCATCTTGCCGAGGTACATGACGCCCACGCGGGTGCTGATGTGGCGGACGACGGACAGGTCGTGGGCGATGAAGAGGTAGGTAAGGCCGAACTGCGACTGGAGGTCCTCCATCAGGTTGATGATCTGCGCCTGGATGGAGACGTCGAGCGCGGAGACGGGCTCGTCGGCGACGATAAAGTCGGGCTCGACGGCGAGGGCCCGGGCGATGCCGATGCGCTGGCGCTGGCCGCCGGAGAACTCGTGCGGGTAGCGGTTCGCGTAGTACGGGTTGAGGCCGACGACGCGCATGAGGTCCTGGATGCGCTCCTTGCGGGCTTTGCTGCCCCTCGCGAGGCCGTGGATCTGCAGGGGCTCGCCGATGATCGAACCGATGGACATGCGGGGGTTCAGCGAGGCGTAGGGGTCCTGGAAGATCATCTGCATCTTCCGGCGCATCCGGCGCATCTCGCCCGCGCCGAGCTTTGTGAGCTCCGTGCCGCCAAACTTGACGGAACCCGCGGTAGGCTTGTACAGCTGCAGGATGGCGCGTCCGGTGGTGGACTTGCCGCATCCCGACTCCCCGACCAGTCCCAGGGTCTCGCCCTTTTTTACGAAGAAGGAGATGTCGTCCACGGCCTTCACGTCCGCGATCTTGCGCTGGAAGAGCAGGCCCGCCGTGACGGGGAAGTACATCTTCAGGTTCTGGACATTGACGAGGATGTCCGAGGCCGTCTGTGGACTATCGACTGGCAGCGTCTGCGTCGTCATGTGTGCCCCGATCTGCTAGGCCGCGCCGCCCGCGCCGCCGTCTGGTCCGGAACCGTTGGTCAGGTTCTTCGTATCGACTGTGGGGTTCACCCAACAGGCCGACTCATGCTTGTCGCCCACCGGTTGAAGCGGCGGGTCGTCGGTGAGGCACTTCTCAATCTTGTACTGGCAGCGGGGGGCGAAGGAGCAGCCCGTCGGCCGGTGCACCAGGTCCGGGGGCACGCCGTCGATTGGGACGAGGCGGTCCTTCTTGGACTGGTCGAGTCGCGGGACAGACTTCAGCAGGCCGATGGTGTACGGGTGGCGTGGCCGGGCGTAGAGCTCGGCCGCGGTCGCCGTCTCAACGATGCGGCCCGCGTACATGACGTTCACACGGTCGGCGTAGCGGGCGACAACGCCCAGGTTGTGCGTGATGATGACGACGGCGGTACCGAGCTCGCGACTGAGGCGGGCCATGATCTCCAGCACCTGCGCCTGGATGGTCACGTCAAGGGCGGTGGTGGGCTCATCGGCGAGGAGGAGCTTGGGGTTGCACGACAGCGCCATGGCGATCATGACGCGCTGGCGCATACCCCCGGAGAACTGATGCGGGTAGTCGTTGAGCCGTGCGCCGCCGGAGGGGATGCCGACCATGTCCAGCAGCTCGGAAGCGCGTTTCTTGGCGGCGTTGTTGTCCAGCTTGAGGTGCAGCTCGAGCGCCTCTGTGAGCTGGCGGCCGATGGTGAGCACGGGGTTGAGGGACGTCATGGGCTCCTGGAAGACCATAGCGATGCGGTTACCGCGGATGTGGCGGACTTCCTCCTCATCCATCTTGAGGATGTCTTCGCCCTCGAAGAAGACCTCGCCTTTGACGATCTTGCCGGGCGGGTTGGGGATGAGCCGGAGGATGGAGAGAGCGCTGACGCTCTTGCCGGAGCCAGACTCCCCCACCAGGCCCAGCGTCTCGCCTTCCTGGACGTCGTAGGAGACGCCGTCGACGGCGTGCACAACGCCTTCTTCGGTGTAGAACTCCGTCGTGAGGTCGCGTACCTGCAGCAGTGTGCCCATCCAGACCTCCCTGGGGACGGCGTAGGGCCTGTACGCCGTCCGATGCGACCGCCGGGCCCATCCGGCGCCCGGCGTCACGCCCTGCCTGTGTAACGCGGGATGTCCTGCCCGCGATGCATCCGTGTGGTGGGGAAGAGGAGACTCGAACTCCTACGCCTTTCGGCACGTGATCCTAAATCACGCTCGTCTGCCAGTTCCGACACTTCCCCGTGCGCGGGCCCACCGTTGGACCTTACTCGCCGTGAACCGCACACCTGAAGTGGAATGCCGGAACCCGGCCTCACCACGCAGTGCCCAAGTTATACACCCTTCCGGCTTTAGGGGGCTACACCCGCACCAGCCGGGCCGGGATCCGTCCGAGTCGGGGTTGTAAAGCGGAAGGCGGTCCGCGCCACTCCCATTGTATGCCTTCGGATGCCGAATCACGTTCCGATCGGCTCCTTCTCCCCCGGCGGCGCATCCGGCAGGATGCGCGCGAGTGGACGTGTCGATTGCTGTTTTCGTGATCGTCGTGGTGCTGGTTGCGGCCACGGCCCAATCTGTCGCGGGCTTCGGCTTCGCGCTGGTGATGATGCCGCTCCTCGTGACCGTGCTCGACGTGCGGGATGCGTTGGTGGTGACAACACTGCTGGGCGGCGTGAACAGCGGCATCATCGCGGCGACGTCGTGGCGGCACGTGCCCTGGAGCACCGTGGTTCCAATGCTGGCGGGGGCGCTGGCGGGCATGCCCGCCGGATTGGCGGTCCTCCTCCTCGCGCCGGCCGATGCGATTCGGCTACTGGTTGGCGTCAGCACGCTGGTGATGGCCGCCGCATTGATCCGGGGGATGCGCTTCGGGAACCGGCACGTCGCCAGCGAACTCGCCGTAGGTGCAATTTCGGGCGTGCTGAACACGAGCACGGGCACCAACGGACCGCCGGTGGTGCTGTACCTGCAGGGGCGGGAGCATCCGTCGGCGGAGTTCAGGGGCGCGCTGAACGTGTTCTTCGTGACCTGCAACATCGTCACGCTGGGCAGCTTCTTCGCAGCGCGAGTCGTTACTGTCGATGCAGGGCTGCTCTTCGCGACGGCGCTGCCCGCAATCGCCGCCGGAAGCGCCGTCGGCCACCTGCTGGTTCGGCGCGTGGAGCCGGCGGCGTTTCGCCGGTTGGTGTTTGTCTTGCTGGTCGCGTCCGCGATCTCCGCGGTGGCGTCGGCGGTCATCGGACTGGCGTAGGGCCGATTTTTGCGCGCCGATGAGATAGAGCGCGGGGTAGAGCAGGCGAACGCTGCGGCCCCTTCACGTGAGAGGGCATTCGAACGCGCGTCACGGTCCCGGATTAGTGGTCAATGGAGCTAACAGGCGGTCCGCTCAACCGGCGGTCGAGGGGCTCACTCCACCCCGTACACACGCGCTCTTCACGCTCGTCCTGTTGCTGTGATGCGACTGCAACCTCCACGTATGTAGCCTGATCGCATTGGAGCAGTACAATGGCTGTTTCTACCCCGAGGCGATTTGAGGCTATCAGGAAGAGGGAGGTGACATCATGCAACAGCTCATTCCTCATCTCTGGTTCGACAATCAGGCGGAAGAGGCCGCGAACTTCTACACGGGGATCTTCAAGAACTCGAAGATCCTGAGCACGGTCCGATACCCGAAGGCAGCGGAAGAAGTATCGGGAAAGAAGGCTGGAAGCGTGATGACGGTCGAGTTCGAGATTATCAGCGATTCGTTGCGCTTAACGGAGGTCCCGAGTTCAAGTTCAACGAGTCGGTCTCCTTCATGATTCCTTGCCGCGACCAGAGGGAGATCGACTACTACTGGCAGCGGCTCACTGATGGCGGTGAAGAGAGCGTGTGTGGATGGCTCAAAGATAAGTTCGGGCTCTCCTGGCAGGTCGTGCCGGAACAGCTGAGCGAGATGCTTGAGGACGACGACCAGGGCAAGGTCGAGGCCGTGACAAGCGCCTTCATGCAAATGAAGAAGCTGGACATCGTCGCTCTCGAAGAAGCGTACAAAGCCGCGTAGGCTCTTGGGGCGCTCGTCAGGCCGGTGTGGGCCCGACCTCCGCCGTTCCGCCTGTGTGGGAACAAGGAGGACAGACGTGGCGAGTGGTCGTCCTCAACCAAGTGTCCCTCGACGGGTACTTCGCCGCTACGCGCCGATGAGGTAGAGGGCGGGGTAGAAGAACACCCAGACGACGTCGACGAAGTGCCAGTACTTGACCACGGCCTCGACACCCCAGTGATCCTTTGCCGAGAAGTGACCGCGGAGACCCAAGTAGAACACCAGCCCCAGCATGCCGACGCCGCTTATGACGTGGGAGGCATGCAGTCCCGTCATGGCGAAGAAGGCCGTCCCATACGGCTCGGAGCGGCCGAACTCCGCGGTCGACCACTCGAAGCCTACGCCGGCGGCGAATGCAACACCGAGCAGGATCGTGAGAAACAGGTAGAAGAGAAACGCTCCGCGTTTTCCCTGCGCGATCGAGACCTCGCAGAGGTACGCAGTGAGGCTGCTGACGAGCAGCACCGTGGTGATGCCGAGGCCGAGCAGCTGGTCGACGTGTTCGCGGCTGGTGCCGGCCAGGTAGAACCGGGCGACGAGCAATGAGGCGAACAGGAAGGACTCCGACAGGAAGAAGAGCCACAGGCCCAGCTGGTTCATCGCGGGCCGCTGCGGTTCATCGTGATGACCACCGCCGCCGTCATGGGAAGGGGCAACGTGCGGCATGGCGCCAACGGCGAGGGCCTGCTGCCGGGTAGCGATGGCCATTACTCCTCCTGCGGATGTGCGTGCTGGAGGCGCATGATGTGCATGAAGAACTGGGCGATGACGGCTGCCTTAAACAGGGCGATGATGATGAGCGGCACCATTGTCTGGCTCATGCTGATGGCGATGAAGTACTCGCCAATGGTGGCGGCCGCGAGCCCGACGAACGCCATGATGCCTCCGCGGACGGCTACTTCGGTCTTCGATTTCGGCGCAGCACCTGCGAGCAGCATCTCGACGGCCACGAGCAGACCCAGTGCACCGATGATGAGCAGGGGAATTCCAAACAACAGCTCCGGGTTCTCCACGTCAGTTGCCTCCTCTGGCGGGATCTTCATCGCCGCTTCCTCCGGCGATGGCGATGATGGCGTAGGCAGGGGCGTTGGGGACGCCGTAGTCGTACGGGTTGCCGTGAATCACCGGCAGGGCAGGGAAGTTCTCGACGGGGGGCGGCGATGAAACGCGCCACTCGAGCGTGCGTGCGCGCCAGGGGTCGGCTGCGGCCACGGGTCCGCGCACCAGGGAGTAGCACATGTTCCACACGAAGATGAGGAAACTGGCGCCGAGGATGAAGGCCATGGAGCTGATGAAGATGTTGATGCCCTGCAGATCCGGTGTGTAGGTGGCAACGCGGCGGTTCATCCCGTGCAGGCCGGGGTAGAACATGGGGATAAAGGTCATGTTGAAGGAGATGAACATGATCCAGAAGTGGATCTGGCCCAGGCGTTCGTCGTACATCTTGCCGGTGATCTTCGGGAACCAATAGTAGACGGCGGCGAACAGGGCGAAGATCTCGGCTCCCACGATGGTGTAGTGGAAGTGGGCGACGACGAAGTAGGTATCGGAGAGGTTGATGTCGGTTGGGACGTCGGCAAGAAAGATGCCCGTGAGGCCGCCGATCATGAAGTTGAAGACGACACTGAGCGCGAAGAGCATGGGTGTGCGGATCCAGATTTTCGCCATCCAGAGTGTGCCCAGTGCGGAGAGGAACACGAGGCCCGTCGGGATCGAGATGATCTCCGTAGAGACGAGGAACATGCCGTGCATCCAGGGTGACATTCCGCTGACGAACATGTGGTGCGCCCAGACGATGCCGCTGATCGCAACGATGCCCAGCATGCCACCGACCGCCCAGCGGTAGGCGAAGAGCGGCTTCCGGGAGAAGTGGGCGATGATCTCCAGCGTGATGCCGAAGCCGGGCAGGGCAAAGATGTAGACGGCGGGGTGAGAGTAGAACCAGAAGATGTGCTGGTAGAGGATGGGCTTGCCGCCCTCCGCGGCCGAGAAGAAGCTGAACCCGGCGATGCGGTCGAGCGTGACCATGAGCATGGCGGATGCGAAGAACTGCGTGAACGTGAGGGCGATGAGCGAGGCGCAAATGACTGACCAGACGAAGACGGGCAGCTTGCCCCAGGTCATGCCCGGGGCGCGCAGATAGGTAACGGTGGTCAGGAAGTTCAACCCACTGAGAATCGACGACAGACCAAACGTGATGATGGCCACATTGAAGAAGATCTGGCCGGACGCGTTTCGGACGCTAAGGGGCGGATAGGCGGTCCAACCGGAGTCCCAACCGCCAACGGCCTGGGACACGAGGAGCAGCACCGCGACGGGGGGAATGAGCCAGAAGGTGAGCGCGTTCAGACGGGGGAAGGCGACGTCGCGGGCGCCTATCATCAGCGGCACGAAGTAGTTGCCGAAGCCGCCAACGACGGAGGCGACGGCAACAGCGATCATGATGATGCCGTGGAGGCTCATCACGCGGTTGTAGGTGCCCTCTCCCAGGACGGGGTTCTCCGGGCTCAGCAGTTGGAGGCGGATGAGCATGGCGAAGGCACCGGCCAGCAGGAAGAGCACGACAAACGTCACGAGGTACTGCACGCCGATGACCTTGTGATCGGTGCAGAACGTGAAGTAACGTTGCCAGCCGTGCAGCAGCGGCTCCCTGGGCTTCCAGCCGACCCACTCGCGGCCCCAGAACTCCCACACGCCGACGCCAAGCAGCCAACCGGGCGCGGCGAGCGCATATCCCAGCACGAAGTTGAGCTCCAGATCCCACGCGTCGTAGCCGGTAGCGGTACGGATGATCGACGTGGCGCCAGCACCGAGCGCGAAACCCAGCGCCGCGCCGATGATGCCCCGCACCAGCGGCAGGATCGCGGGAAGGGCGCCTTGCGGCTCCGCGCTTATCGCCGTGTCACTCATCAGCTGAACCTCCGCCGGCCATCCTGTCTCCTCATTCGGCGACGAGCGTGCCTGTCATCGTGTTCGGATGGGCGTCGCACTGGAAGAAATACGTGCCGGCATCGGGCGCCGTGAACGTCAGCTCCTGCACGATGAGCCCAGCCTCCAGCTCCGTGCCCGTGATGGGGGACTCGCCGCTCTGCGCCGCGTCTTCATTGGGGTAGAGGGCCCAGTTGTGAAGGACGCCCTTGTCCTGGTTATCGACCTTCAGCCGCACGGCGCCGCCCGCTTTGACGGTGATCGTCTCCAGGTCGAAGCGCACATTCCTGGCGACGATCGTGACGTCCTGGATGTCGCCTGTGGGGGTTCCGGCCGCCGTCGGCGTCTCGACCCGCGCATTCTCCTGTACCCAGGCATCGAATTCGGCCTGTTCCACCACGCGCACCGGGATGCTCATCCGTGCATGGCTCGTGCCGCACAGCTCGGCGCACTGGACGCGCATGTTGGGGTCCATGTCGAAGTCGCCGAGCTTCGTCGTCTTCATCGTCACCATCGTCTCAAGCCCCGGCACGGCGTCGATTTTCACGAGGAATGCCGGCACCCAGAAGGAGTGCAGGACGTCGCGGCTGGTGATGTGGAACATCACTTCGGTGTCGTTGGGGAGCACAATCTCGCGTGCGCTTGGGACGCTCTGGTCGGGATAGGCCACCAGCCAGGTCCACTGGACGCCGGTGACGTTGACGTGGAGTTGGCCGGGCTTCTGCTCGTGCCCCATGACGGCCGCTATGCCGGTGAAGCCCGGATAGACAATGATCACGCCGGTGAGCACCGTCGTGAGGGCGATCCAGGTCATGGGGAACCAGCCCCGGCCGTGCATCGCCGGGCCACCCGCCTCTGGCATGCGCTGGGTGGGCGACTGGAAGATCAGCGTAATTAGCGCAGCGACAACCATCGTGAAGATGGGGACCGCGAAGTACACGAGGATATTGAACGCGTGCTCGATCTCTGCGCCCTTGTCGGAGCGGGGAGTCGGGTGAACGTTGATGAAGACCGCCGCAAGCTCTCCGGCGGCTGTGAGGACAAGCCACAACACGCCAAAGATGAGGACATTTCGCTTCATCGGGCTCCGGTCCGCCATCGATCCAACGGGGCAACAAGAACGGCCTCGCGGCCGCAAGTTGCCCTCTTGGCGGACCCGCTCCTGAGCGCCGCCGTTTGACGACGACACAATTACCGATGGTGCGGGGCCGAAGAAGGGCCGGATGGCCCCCCAAAACCCGGGCCGTTGGTCACATGGCCCGAGCCAAGGCTTGTCAATGGCGGGTTGTCTCGCGGGAACACCCGCACACCGTTTCCGGCCAGGAGGGGTGACGCGAACGCGCCGCCCTCCACGAGGGAGCAGCGGCGCGAGGGATGTACGTTGGTGAGCCGCCCGGGAGTCGAACCCAGAACCGGCTGATTAAGAGTCAGCTGCTCTGCCAATTGAGCTAGCGGCCCATGTGCTCACCACGAGGAGACGTTTTTCATTCTAGTCTCGCCCGGGCGGGCCGACAAGCAAAGGCGCCGACGATTCGAGGCGCGCCACGGCTCGTGACGTGTCGGGTATATCCACGGGCCTCGTGTGAAGGCAAGGCGGGCAAGTGTTTCGATAGGGATCGACCTGCTCTGACCGCATTCCCGCGAGTCTTCACCCCCGGGCACGCGCGTTTGCCCGACTCTTCGCAGTCGAAGATAATCCAGAGAGCGCCGGTTGCTCATCCGGCGCATTCGTTTCTCCGGAGCCCTGCTTTTGACCACGGTTATAGGCCTTACCGGCGGTATCGCCAGCGGCAAGTCGGTTGTCAGCCAGATGCTGGCCGAGCGCGGCGCGCTCATCATCGACGCCGATAAGGTAGGCCACGAGGCGTACCTGAAGGGCAGCGGCTGCTATGAGGCCGTGGTGGAGGCATTCGGACCGGATGTCGTCGGCGCGGACGGAGAGATCGATCGGAAGGCGCTGGGCGGGAAGGTGTTCGGCGACGCGGCGCAGCGGAAACGGCTGGAGGGTATCGTCTGGCCGTGGATGCGCGCGACGATGGAGAGCCGGCTGGCAGCGATTCGCGCGGACGGCACTCCGGTGGTGGTCCTGGAGGCGGCAGTCCTCATCGAGGCGGACTGGATCCCTATCACCGACCAGGTATGGGTGGTCATCGTGCCGCCGGACCTGGCGCGACGCCGCGTCATGGAGCGAAACGGTCTGACCGCCGAGCAGGCCGACGCCCGCATCGCCGCGCAGCTCACGAACGAAGAGCGGGTAAAGCACGCGCGGGTCGTGATCGAAAACGCGGGCACCCTGGACGAGCTGCACGCAAAGGTTGACGCAGCGTGGACCAACCTGACCGCGCCGGCGATGAACTGACTCTCGTCGAAGGAACGTCTCCCGAAGGGGACGGAAGGTGGAGGACCCGAGCATGACGACGCAGGAACAGACGGAGACGGAGGGCGGCTACCGCCTGTACGCGATCGAGGAGTACCACCCGCACGTCGAGCCGTACTACGTGGCGCAGGGTGACGAGGTCGAGCTCTTCAACGCGGCGTTCGAGTCGAAGATCCCGGTGCTGCTGAAGGGTCCTACCGGGTGCGGCAAGACGCGCTTCGTCGAGTACATGGCGTGGAAGCTTGGGCGGCCGATCACCATCGTGAAGGACAGGGGCAAGACGCCCACCAAGGATGCAGGCGCAACAGAGGCCCTGCCGCTGGTGACGGTGGCCTGCCACGAAGACCTCACGGCGAGCGATCTGGTCGGCCGATACCTCCTGGAGGGCGAGTCGACGCGCTGGATCGACGGGCCGCTGACGCGGGCGGTGAAGGTGGGCGCCATCTGCTACCTGGACGAGGTGGTGGAGGCGCGCAAGGACACGACGGTCCTCATCCACCCGCTGACGGACCACCGGCGCATGCTGCCGATCGAGAAGCGGGGCGAGCTGCTGGAGGCGCGCGAGGGCTTCCAGCTCGTGATCTCGTACAACCCCGGCTACCAGAGCGCGCTCAAGGACCTGAAGCACAGCACGCGTCAGCGGTTCATCTCGCTGGAGTTCGGGCACCCGCGGAAGGAGCTGGAGGCGAAGATCATCCAGCACGAGAGCGGCGTCGCCCCGGAAACGGCGGAGGACCTGGCCAAGCTGGGGGAGAAGGTGCGGAACCTGCGCGAGCACGGGCTCGCCGAGGGGGTCAGCACGCGCCTGCTGGTCTACACCGGGAAGCTCATCCAGCAGGGAATCTCAGCGCGGCGGGCGTGCCAGGTGGGTGTGGTGTGGGCGCTGACCGACGACCAGGACGTGCAACGCAGCATCGAGGAAGTCGTCAGCTCGATCTTCGAGTAGCCCATGCGTGCTGAGGACGACGAACCGTCGTTACAGGTGTTGCCCTCGTCGCGACGCCGGTCTGCTATCGTAACTTCCGGGCATTCGAGGAGGTGTGAGGGATGATAAGGGTAGCGATCGGCCTGGTCGCGATCGGGCTGGCGGTGGCCGCGTGCAACGGCGATGACAAGGACGGCGACGCAGGTTCGAAGACGGTAACTTCGCAGTTCAACGCAAGTCAGACGCCGGGGTCCAGTTCAGGCACAGAGGCCACAGGGGCGACCCCGGGCGCGGGGTCTACGCAACAGGCCGCATCGAACGGGACGGCTGACGCGGGAGCGACACAGACAGGAGGCACGACAACGAAGAGCTACTCGGGCAAGCCAGAGCTGGCCATCGATGAGGACAAGGCGTACTTCGCCACGATCAAGATGGACATCGGCGACATCAAGATCGAGCTTTTTCCGGACGAGGCGCCGGAGACGGTGAACAGCTTCGTGTTCCTGGCGCGCGATGGATATTTCGACGGCCTGACGTTTCACCGGGTGATCCCGGGCTTTGTCGCGCAGGGCGGCGATCCGACGGGCACCGGACGCGGCGGGCCCGGGTACACGATCCCCGACGAGGTCAACGACCACAAGTTCATAGACGGCGCGGTCGGCATGGCGAAGACGTCGGCGCCGGACTCCGCGGGCAGCCAGTTCTTCATCTGCTACGCGCCACAGCCGAACCTCGACGGGGCGTATACGGTCTTCGGCCAGATCGCTGAGGGCCGAGACGTGCTGGACAAGATCACACCGCGCGATCCGGCGCGCGGCGAGCCGCCGGGGACGGTGATCAACACGATCGTGATCGAGGAACAATGAGCGGCGGAAGCGTCCACCGCTGGCGGCTCGCGGCGCCGGTGGTCGCAGCGGCCGCGCTGTTCGCAGCCTGCGGCAGCGGTGGCGATGACGTGCCCGACACCGTAAGGCTGGCGGGGACGGTGATCCCCACGGCCACACCCGAGCCGACCCCCATTCCCGTGTGTGACCCACCGGTGGCCCTGCCGGTCCCGGCGAACTTCCCGGTGGAAGTGCGGCTGCCCGAGACGATCGTCGTCTGGAAGGTGATCACGTCACCGCACCTCCGGCTGGAAGGGCGAGTACGCGACCCCAGCGTGGACAGCGTCACGGCGCAACAGGCGGTCGATCTGGGGATCACAGAAGCGCTGAAGTTCGAAGGCTTCACAATCAGCGGCACGCCGGGCCCGAACGGTGGCTATGTATTCAGCGCTGACAACGGCGGCCGCATGGGCGAATACCTGGGGATACCGATTCTCGAGTGCCCGGGCCAGGTAGAGATGATCTACGAGGTCTACTGGATTACGGGCTGAGCACTTTCCTCACTGACGTACGAACAGCCCTCTCATGGCACGGAGCACGCGGGTACTCACCGGAGGCAGGGGCTCGGGCGGGTTGATCTCGGCGTCGAAGGCGCCGGCGTGGTACTCGCCGAGGGTGGCGACAAGCTCGCCCCCGATCAGCAGGATGTTCGAGGCGAGGAACATGTAGAACAGGAAGATCAGCAGGCCGGCCAGTGATCCGTACACCAGGTCGAAGTTGTTGAAGTTCGCCAGGTAGAAGGCGAATGAGTTCTTCAGGATCTCGAAGAGCACGGTCGCCAGTACCGCGCCGGGGAGCACGTCGCGCCAGCGGGGGTGCGCCGCCGGTACGGTCTTGTACAGCACGGCGAAGGCGGCGAAGGTGAGCAGAGCCGGCGTGATGATGCCGGGCAGTTCCCAGAGGTTGTTGTCGTTTGTCAGAGGGCCCACATGGCGCGAGCTGATCTCGCGGACTGTTCGCACGAAGCCAGTGAGGGCGATCGAGCTGAGCAGCACGGCTGATACGACGCCCACCTGCAACAAGTCGATGAGCTTGCCCTGGGCCCAGGGGCGGTGTTCTGTGATGCCCCAGACCGTGTTCAGGGCGCGCCGGATCGAAGCGAATACAGCGAGCGAAGCCCATAGCGTTACGAACAGGCCGATCAGGGCGACGGTGGCGCTGACGTTCTGGACCTGTTCGACAATGTCGCTCACCGACTGCCTGCCCTCGGTCGCACTGAGCGGGATGATCTCCAGCACCCAGTCGACGACCTTATCGCGGACCTCCTGGCCGTTGAAGAACAGGCCCAGCATCGCGATGGTGAAGATTGCCAACGGCGCGATCGAGAAGAGGGTGTAATACGTGATGGCGGCGGCCTGCTGTGTGCAGTTGTCGCCTGTGAAGCCTAGGAACGTCCGTTTGGTGATGACCCAGAGCCTGATGAACATCTCGCCCATTGTATGGAATGTAGTGTGGGCGGAGGGAACCGAGTGCCGGCCGGGCCGCGGGTATAATCGTGCGACATCGAGGTGGTGCAGACGCGCATGGCAAAGATGCAGAGCCCAAGAGGCTACCGGCGCATTGTCGCGAAGTTCGGCACGAACCTGCTGACGGCGGGCACCGACCGGCTCCACCCGGAGACCATCGCGGGGCTGGTAGAGCAGGTGGCACGGCTGATGGAGCAGGGGCGTGAGGTGGTGATCGTCACGTCGGGCGCCATCGCCGCCGGACGGGAGCGGCTGGATCGGGCGCAGAACCGGCGCGACGTGCCATTCCGCCAGGCGCTTGCGGCGGTGGGCCAGGGTCAGCTCATGAAGACATATGACGGGCTCTTCGCCTCGCGCGGACACGTGGTGGCCCAGACGCTCCTCTCAAAACGGGACCTGCACGACCGCATTGGCTACCTGAATGCGCGGAATACGCTGCTGGGCCTGCTTGAGCTTGGCGTGGTGCCTATTGTGAACGAGAACGACGCCGTGGCCATCGACGAGATCGCCGGAGCGAAGATCGGTGACAACGACACGCTGTCCGCGCTCGTCGCCAACCTGATCGACGCCGACCTGTTGGTGCTGCTGACCGATACTGGCGGCCTGCATACGGCCGACCCCGGCAAGAGCAAAGCGGCGCAGCTTATCGAGCGCGTTGACCGTATTACGAAAGAGATCGAGGAGATCGCGGGCGGCAGTGAGAGCGGGCGGGGCACCGGGGGAATGGTCACGAAGCTGCAGGCGGCGAAGTTGGCGACGAGCGGCGGCTCCGACGTCTACGTCGCCAACGGCCACGACAAAGATGTGCTGGTGAGGGTCGCGAACGGCGACCACGTGGGCACGCTGTTCCCCGCGCGCCGAAGCCGCATGGAAAGCCGCAAGCGGTGGATGCTCTCGGGGCTTGGCACGCGCGGCGCGATCGTGGTCGACGCGGGCGCGGGTACGGCGCTGATCGAGCGCAAGAGGAGCCTGCTGCCGGCTGGCGTGCAATCGGTGCAGGGCGCCTTCAAGCGAGGCGACAGCGTAAACATCGTGCTGCCGGACGGGCATCCGATCGCCTGCGGCATCACCAACTACAGCGACGAGGAGGTCGCGGCGATCCGGGGCGTCCGATCCGACCGCATCGCTGAACTGCTGGGACACCAGTACGGGGCAGAGGTCGTCCATCGCAACAATCTCGTCGTCCTGTAGCGCCCTCCCCTGCTACGCTTGTCCTGATGACTGAAGCACCGGTGCTGTACGAGAAGTCTCCGGGTGGCATCGCGCGGATCACGCTGAACCGGCCGGATGTGTTGAACGCGATGAACATCGAGATGAGAGATCTGCTGTGGTCTTACATGGAGGCCGTGCGCGACGATCCGGAAGTGCGGGTGGTGGTGTTCCAGGGGGCCGGGGAGCGGGCGTTCTCCGCCGGTGCGGACATTAGCGAGTTCGGGACAGCACCATCGTACGTCGATGCGCGGCGGAGCCGGCGAGAACGCGACCTGTGGGGCATGATGTTGAGCCTCACCAAGCCGATTGTCGCCGCGATCCATGGCATCGCGTACGGGGCGGGGTGCGAGCTGGGCCTCCTCTGCGACATACGGATCGCCGCTGAGGATGCGGCCTTCGCCCTGCCGGAGGTGACGCTGGGGTACATCCCATCGGCTGGCGGCACGCAGACACTGCCCCGATCGATCCCGCCCGGCCTCGCACGCGAGATGATCTATAGCGGGCAGCCCATCAGTGCGGAACGCGCGCTGGCGGCAGGGTTGGTACATCGCGTCGTGCCACGCGCTCGGCTGCACGAAGAGGCGGAGTTCGCCGCCAGGGCGCTCGCGACCATGCCGACGGATGCCCTCCAGGGCGCGAAGGAAGCCATGACGCGCGGAGAGGGTCTGCCGCTGGAGCGTGCCCTGGCCGTAGAGCGGGCAACTGCCGCGGTCGTTTCCGCGAAGAGACGACGGTGACGCAAGACGTGACAGACAGTGGGCCACGCGGCTGGCGACCGGGATGCAGCGGCGGGTGCTTGCTGCGGGGGGTCGTCGCACTGGCCGTGCTGGTGGCTATCGGCGTGGCGATCGGCTTGATCTTCGACCAGGGGGAGGACGCGAACCAGCCCTCACGGCAGTACGCAGCGGGGCCTGCGGCCGAATACAAGCTCGGCGACGTCAATCAGTTCGAACTGCAGCACATGTTCCTCGTGCGTCTTCCCGACGGAGAGTTCCTGGCGTTCTACGACAAGTCCTCGCGTCAGCAGGAGCTGGGCGGGTCCTGCCGTGTCATGTACGACGAGACCGCCGGGATCGGGACGCTGGAGCCGATCGCGGGCTTGGGCGGGGCCTTCGTCGAAGAGTGCGAGGGATCGCGCGCGATCTGGCGTGTCGACGGCAAGTACTCGTTCGGCAACGGGTACGGCGACCTCGACCGCTTCAACGTGTCGGTCGACGACGCGGGCGACGTCGTCATCGACCTCAGCTCGCGCAGCTGCACCCGGAGCAGGGGCGTCCCGGGGATAGAGCCGTTTGAAGTGCGAACCTGCGGACCGCCCTAGTCATTCTTCGACAGACCATGTGAAGCCCCACTCCGCAGTCCCACTCGGGTCCAGATCGAGACGACGAACGACCGAGACGGAGATGCCCTGGAAGACGCGCTCCACACCGCCTTCCGATGACGAGACGCTCTCGACCGGGAAGTGCCACACATCGATCGCGGCATCCACGTCGCATCGCAGGGCGTAGGCGGCGCTGCCACGCACGGCGAACGCGCGCACAGTTGACAGGCTCCCAGGCAATCCGGCGGCGTCGATGGAGGTTCCCGCCGCCTCGATCAGGGCCGTGCGGTCGTCCCCGTCTGGCGATTGGGGCAGCGATAGATTCCACTCGCTGACGAAGATCGCCGGCCGGCGTTCGTTCGAGGCGTTCGAGCAGGAGTAGCGAACGCCGAGACGTTCGCCGGCGCTCGGGAGGGTGACCTCCTTCGTCAGGCGCCAATCGCCGGTTTCGCGCGAGAGCAGAATGCGAGTCTGACCGGCTGCGTCGGCTCCTTCATCGAGAACCGTGGTCCATGCGCCATTCGGCTCTATGAACGCGGCCGCTTCTCCGCGGGAGAACCCTTCGACCGTCGCATCCGGCGCGAGGATCCACTCCTGCAGGCCACAGCGCCGGTAACGGTCGAACACCAGCGCTCCGGCGATGCCCTCCTCCTTCACGCGAACATCGCCGTGAATGTTGGTCGCGTCGCCGGATGCGTCGCTGTGCTCAGCGGCGTCGAGCGCATCGTGGTACGCCTCGCGCCGGCGCGCCAGAACGTCGAGGAGGGCGACGTCGCGGCGGCGGAGGTCCCACTCGCTGATCATGCCGCCGAGCTTCGGATGGATGAGCAGAGAGGTCGCTGCGGTCTGGACCAGGATCTCCTCGTGCCCATCAAAGTCGACGTCGGCGCGGCTGACGTGCACGTCCGCCGTGGCTCCCGATGCGTCATCGGCGAGTCGCTCGGCGCGGACGAGATTGGCGTTCGCCGCGCGACGGATGTGGCGCAGGTACAGGCCGCCGAAAACGCCGTGCCAGTAAGGGCAGTTGCACTGGGCAGCCCACAGAGCCTCGCGCGCCCGAGGATCGTCGGTCTGCGCCAGCTTTTCGCCGATGCGGAGGCCGCGCTTGTGCATGCCGTTAGCTTCCGCGTATTTCGCGAGGAAGTAACGCCAGAAGCCACCGCGGACGAAGGCCAGCACGTCGTGCCGGGACTCCTGCTGGAGCCGGTGCACGACGCGCCGGTACGCGGCTGAAGAGGCCGCGGGCATCGCCCACTCCATCATCTCGGCATACGACGCCGCCGGCAGATAGGTGAGACCCCGCGCGTCGAAACGCCGCATGTACTCGCCCGGTGTCATCAACTCCAGCCAATCGCCAGCCTGCTCGAGCACGCTGAAGAACTGCTCGATCCAGCCGTGTTCCCAGACATGCGCGTACGTGGTCGGCCAGGCGCCGAACTTCTCGCCGTCATCCCCGAGCACGAGGTACGGGGCGGCGGCCGCCGCTGTTTCGCCGTAGCGGTGAAGCTCGGCCAAAAGGTCGTCGACGTTCAGCCAGGGGATCGTGTAACGCAGGCGCTGGCTGCCCGGGAAGAGCGCGATACGTCTGCCCTGGTCCTCCGTGATGAAGTAACCATCGAGCTGTTCTTCGCGCATGCCGGCAAGGCGAAAGTGCTCGTCGTCTACCAGGGTCCATTGGATGCCCGCATCCGCCAGCGGCGACGGGAGGCCGGGCTCCCACACGCGCTCCGTGAGCCAGAGACCCGTCGGGCGCTGGGCGAAGCGCCGCTCGATGTAGGCCGAGAGCTTGCGGATCTGTCCCACCTTATCGGCGTCGGGGATCATCGGCAGGACAGGCTCGTAGTATCCGCCAGTCAGCATCTCTACCTGCCCGCGGTCGCAGAGCACGCGCAGGCGTTCGACGTAGTCGGGGCGATGCTGCTCGATCCATTCGAAGAGACAGCCCGAGGTGTGGAAGGCGACGCGGACGCCGGGATGCCGCTCAAGCGCCTCTAGCATGGGGCGATAGGCCTTCTCGTAGACATCCTCGATGACGAAGCTGTAGTTGCCGACGGGCTGGTGGTTGTGGAGGGCGAGGCCGAGGTAGAGGCGCATGCCAGCAGTCTACGGGAGCACCGATGTCGCCTGCGGAACGCTAGCTTAACATTGTGTTGAAGCCTTCGGCCCGAAAGTCACGATCGGTCGTGAGCACATCCGTGATGCGTCGCTCGCGGCAGACCACCATCGAGGCGCAATCGGTAAGGCTGTATCGCTGGTCAGGTCGATCTGCGTACAGTGCGAGCGCCGACTCCATCACGTCATCGCTGATTCGCACCAATTGGACGGCGGCGCTAGCCCGTACACGGGCCATGAAGGCGGCCGCACCTGTGCGGAGCTCGGGACCGAGGCGGGAGAAGAACGCCAGCACCTCAAATATGACGGCGTCCGTCGTCACGAACATCAAAGACGGAGTCGCCTCAAGCTTGGCGAAGAGCCGTTCAGCCCTAGTGTGCCGTTCGCCGCGAGGGAACAAGAAGGCCACATAGAAGGATGCGTCGGCGAAGACCCGGCGCACCTAGCGAGAGGCCCGTTCTTGGCCCTCGACATACTCGTCGAAGCGGGTCGAGGCGTCGGTCGGCACGTCGATCCAGGCGCTCGCCGGTATCGATGCGGCAATAGCGCGGAGGTCGCTCCACAACGCCGGATCGGCCGAGGGCCTGGTTCGAACTTTCGCTCGCGGCTTCTGAGGCGCGGGGCGGGGCTTTTGGCTAACCATCGTGCTTGAGTATAGCGGGCACTGCGGGCTGGCTACGATGGAACTTTCGCGATAGCTTCGGCGTCTTCACGTGACAGGGTCGTTCCAGATTCGGCCCGGGCCTTATGAGGGGGGCCGGAGCGGGCCGTTCGCGCTTGACAGGCTCAGCGAGGCGGCCCTAAGATCGCTCTTGAGACAATCGAATACGAATAGCCGAGTCCCCGCGATGGCGGGGAGCGGGGGACCCACCAGGATCCCGGGCTGAACTCGCCGTGGCGCGAGAGGGGAACCTTCTCCCCTAAGCCGCCAGCTAACCTCGCAGGCTTTGAAGGTCGGACACCACAAGATGGACGACCTTTTTTCATTACAGAAGGGCATGCAGGGAGGCGCCATTCCCGCGACGCGATCCCCGAAGGCGCGTGCTCGGGCGGCCGCCAGCAGCTTCCGGGCTGCCTGGACGCCCGTACAGACGCCGGACTATGGCGAGCTGCCGGAGCCCCATCACTCCGGCGGGGGCGTCCCCGCGATGTTGCGCCGCGCCGACGCCGCACCGTCAGCCGGGCGCGTCGCCGTGCTGAACCCACCCCGCTCTCTTCCCCTGCTTGACCTGCCGCACCTCCCTCAACCGGTCGTCGACGCAGCGACGGCGGTGCGTCAACGGATGCACGTCACGACGACGTGGGACCGGGTCCTGCAGCGCGGATTGGAGGCGTTACCGTTCACACTGGCAGCGGCGCTAATCTCCACGATGGTCTGGGGCGCGTACTTCTTGCCGATCCCGCTGGTGATCATGCTACTGGGCTTCGATCTGTACTGGGCGTGGCGCTCGATCAACAACGGCATCCACGCGTACCGCGGCTATCGGGCGATTCATGCGACGGCCCGTATCGACTGGAAACAGAAGTACGACGCCGAGACCGTGCTGATACCGCCGGTTAACGAACGCGACGTACTGGCATGGGACGATGTGCGTCACCTGGTGATCATCCCCACATACAAGGAGTCGATCGAGAAGCTGCGGGCCACGATCGGCAAGCTGGCAGAGAGCGAGGTGGCCCGGGAGAAGCTTCTGGTCGTGCTGGCGATGGAGGCCGCGGACGCGGAGGCGCCGGAGCGGTTCCTGCAGCTGCGCACCGAATTCGGGCGAAGTTTCCTTGCGTTCGTCGGTACCACCCATCCGTCGGACATCGCCGGGGAGGTGCGCGGGAAGTCGTCGAACGAGGCATGGGCGGCGAAGCAGGCGAAGGCGCTGTTCTGCGACGAGATGGGCTTCAGCCTGAACCATCTCACGATCACAAGCTGCGACGCCGACACACTGTTCCACCCGCGCTACTTCAGCGCCCTCACGTACTACTTTGCGGCGAACCCGAAGCGTTACCGGACGTTCTGGCAGGGGCCGATCTTCTACTACAACAACGTGTGGGACGTGCCGGCGCCCCTGCGCATCCAGAACAGCCTGGGCGGCATCAACCACCTGGCCAAGCTGATGCGGAAGTACACGGTGCTCTTTCCGCAGTCCACGTACAGTCTCAGCATGCGCATGTGCTACGAGGTGGGCTACTGGGACGTCGACGTGGTCCCGGAAGACTGGCACATGTTCCTGAAGTGCTTCTTCGAGCTGAAGGGTGAGCCAGACGTCCAACCGATCCTGCTTCCGGTCGGTAACGACGGCGTGCGGGCACACAGCTACACGCGCACGTACTGGGAGCACTACCAGCAGGCGCGGCGCCACGCGTGGGGCTGCAGCGACATCCCGTACGCGATCCGGCAGTTTGTCCGCCATCCTGAGATCCCGTTCCTGAAGCGCCTGCGCCGAACGTGGAGCCTGACCGAGAACCACGTGCTGTGGTCGTCGCAGTGGTTCCTGATTACGGGCGTGGCGGCCAACATGTCGGCCGGGGCGTGGGGCGGCTTTCTGGGTCTGCACCCGTTCGCGAGTGACAACATCCCCGAGTGGTTCCTGACGGCGTCGCACTACATCCTGATGCCGTGCATGATCCCGCTGATCGTAATGATCGGGCTGGACATGATGATGAGGCCGACGCGCCCGAGGCACTGGAAGATGTGGCTGTACCCGGTGCAGTTCGCGCAGTGGCTGCTGATGGCGCCGATCACGCTGTTCTTCACGGCGATGCCCGCACTGGACGCGCAGGTACGGCTCGCGCTGGGCCGTCGCCTGGAGTACAAGGTCACCGAGAAGGCGTAGGAAGCTGGTTAGCCGGTTAGCCGGTTAGCCGGTTAGCCGGTTAGCTGTAGCGCCTCAGCCTGTCAGGTTGGTCAGCCTAATTCGATGAGACTCTTTCGCAGACCGTCGAGGCGCGCCTGCACGGTGGCCAGGCGTTCGGTTTCCTGCGCGATCACGTTTTCGGGCGCCTTGGCGCGAAAGCCTTCGTTCGACAGCTTGGCCTGCATACGGCCGGCTTCGGCTTCGGCTTCGGCTATGTGTTTCTTCAGGCGCGCGCGCTCCGCCTCCATGTCGAAGAGCCCGGCGAGCGGCACAACCGCAGTCACGCCCTCGAGCACCGCAGTGGCGACCTGATCGCGCGGGGCCTGATCGGCTTCGGCGACGACGTGTAGCGGGCGGACGCGGGCGAGCGTCTCAACGTAGAGACGTCCTGACTCAAACAGCGCGCGTGCGCCATCTGCCACCAGGTACGCCTCGATGAACTTCGCTGGCTCCACCTTCTTCTCGGCGCGAATGTTCCGGATGGCGCGTACGACGTCGATGAGCGATTCCATTTCGCGCTCCGCTTCGGGATCCGCAAAGCCGCCTTCGCCTTTCGGGAAAGCGGCAACGATCAGCGCCTCTTCGGTGGAGGGCGCAGCAGGCTGCGCCCCTACGGAGGGGCTTTCGATCTTCGCCTGGAGGGACTGCCAGAGCTCCTCCGTGACGAAGGGCATGGCGGGATGGAGGAGGCGGAGGCTGTGGTCAAGGACGTACGCGAGGACCGGGAGCGGTGACGGGCCCCTCGCGTTCTCATCGCGGACGCGGATCTTCGCGATCTCGATGTACCAGTCGCAGAAGTCGTTCCAGACGAACTCGTAGACCTGGCGCGTGGCCTCGCCCATCTCGAAGCGGCGCATGAGGTCGTCGACACTGCGGGCGAGGCCTTCCACGCGCGAGAGGATCCAGTGATCCTCGACGGGCAGGCCGGGAGGTACCGAGCCGCCGCGCAGCGACGCCGCGAGCGGTGCAAAGTCGACGCGCGCGTCGCCAATCATCGAGAGCACGAAACGCGTGGCGTTCCAGAGCTTGTTCGCAAAGTTGCGGCTCATCTCCACGCGCTGCATCGAGAGCTTCAGGTCGTTGCCGGGGCCGCTGGCCGTGATGAGCGCGTAGCGGAGGGCATCGGCGCCGTACCGCTCGACAATCTCGAGCGGGTCGACGCCGGTGCCGAGGGACTTGCTCATGCGCTTGCCCTCTTCGTTGCGCACGGTGCCGTGGAGGTAGACGACGGAGTACGGGATCTCGCCCACACAGTAGAGGCCGAGCATGATCATGCGGGCGACCCAGAGGAAGATGATGTCATAGCCGGTCTCCATCACCGACGTGGGGTACCAGTACTTCAGGTCGTCGGTCTCGCGGGGCCAGCCCAGCGTGGAGAACGGCCAGAGGCCGGACGAGAACCAGGTGTCGAGGACGTCGCTCTCCTGCAGCAGGTTGCCGCCGCCGGTCGGCGAGAGCTGAGGCGTGTCGATGCTGCAGATCGGCGTGGCGCCAACGGCCGACCAGGTGCCGTGGCGGACGATGGTCTCGTGCGAGACGCCGCGCGCGCAGAACTCGTTGTAGGTGGCGGCGACCGTGGGCGTGGGCTTGCTGTCCTTGCCAGCTCCCACGCTCGGGGAACCCACAGTCGGGGGCGCGGCAGGCGCAGGGCTGGCTGACGGCGCTACATTCCCTTCGGCGACGTGCTGGGGGAGCTTCACCATGATCCTGTCGCCTTCTTCGTCGGCGCTGTACCAGACGGGAATGCGGTGGCCCCACCAGAGCTGGCGCGAGACGCACCAGTCGCGGATGTTCTCCATCCAGTTGAGGTAAACGCGCTCGAACCGGTCCGGCACGAACTTGACGTGGCCATCTTTCACAGCCTGGATGCCCGGGACCGCGAGGGCGCGCTGATTCACAAACCACTGCCACGACATCAGCGGCTCGATGACGGTGTGACAGCGGTAGCACGTGCCGACCTGTGAAGTGTGTGCCTCGATCTTCTCGATGTAGCCCAACTCCTCGAGGTCACGGACGATGGCCTTGCGCGCCTCGGTGCGGTCCATGCCGGCGTACGGGCCGGCCTGCTCGTTCATCGTGGCGTCCTCGTTCATGACGCTGATGATGGGGAGGTCGTGGCGCCGGCCGATCTCGAAGTCCGTGGGATCGTGGCCGGGCGTGACCTTCACGGCGCCGGTGCCGAACTCCATCTCGACAGCGTCGTCGCCGACGACGGGCACGACGCGCTGGATGACGGGCAGTATCACCGAGCGGCCGATGTACTTCGCGAAGCGCTCGTCCTTCGGATGCACCGCGACAGCGGTGTCGCCGACGTACGTTTCGGGGCGCGTCGTGGCGACGACAAGATGCTCGCCGGTCTCGTGAGGCTTACCGTCCGCCTCAGCGCCATCGACGACGGGATAGCGGAAGTACCAGAGATTTCCCTGCTGCTCTTCGTGCTCAACCTCGAGGTCGCTCAGGGCACTGAGGCAACGGGGGCACCAGTTGATGAGGCGCTCACCGCGGTAGATCAAGCCGTCGTCGAACATCTTCTTGAAGACGGTGCGCACGGCAGACTGGGGGCCATCGTCCAGGGTGAACACCTCGCGCGACCAGTCCGCGGAGGCGCCAAGGCGGCGGTGCTGGTTGCTGATGATGGGCCGATATCGGTGGACCCACTCCCAGAGCTTCTGCTCGAACGCATCGCGGCCCAGGTCGTGCCGGCTGATGCCCTCCTTCGCTAGCATACGCTCGACCGCGGTCTGCGTAGCGATGCCGGCGTGGTCGACGCCGGGGATCCAGAGCGTGGGATCGCCCAGCATCCGGTGCCACCGGATGAGGATGTCCTCGACCGTATCCGTGAGGGCGTGGCCGATGTGCAGCTCGCCGGTGACGTTGGGGGGCGGCATGACGATCGAGAAGGGCTGCCTGCCGGGAATGGGCTTGCCCTTGAAGTAGCCGCGCGATTCCCAGAAGTGGTACACGCGATCTTCCGTGGCGCGGGGATCGTAGGCCTTGGCCATCTCCCGGGGCTTCGTCGCGTCGGTCTGCGTCATGGTTCCATCCCTCGATGCTCTTGGGCGGGCACGAAAATGCCCCGAACGCTGTCGGGGCCTCGTTGCCGGTGCGTGGACGTGGGTCAGCAGCCGGTCAACGGGCCTTCCGTACGGCTACTACTACTACGCCAACGGCACGCTGGACGCGTCTGTTCATCGTGCGGGTATCCTACCGCATCGGTGGCTATCCGGCATCGGGGTGGCACCTGATGCCAGGGGGCTGCGGAATCCGCAGATGCAGGCGCTTGAGGCCATGTCGCGGCCCGATCCACAATGGCGATCACAACCACCGGAGGCTCACCCAGGACGCGGGCCTCGAAGAGGGAACATGGAAACACAACGATTCGACCTGCCGGTGGCGGTCACGCTGCGGATTCAGTCGCGCTCGGGGAAGGTCGACGTCATCGCCGAGCCGCGCGAGGACATCCTGGTCGAGGGAGACGGCTTCGATACGCGGGAGGTGGACGGTGGAACCGCGCTGGAGATCCGCTCCGGCCGAGGCGGCTCAAAGTCATTGCTGGTGCGGTGCCCCGTGGGCACGGACCTGGTAGTAGGCACGCACTCCGGAAGCATTCGGACCGAGGGCGAGCTGGGCACAGTTTCAGCGACGACCATGAGTTCGCCGATCGATATCGACAGGGCAGACGAAGCAGACCTGCGCAGCGGGTCGGGCAGCATACGCGTGCAGGCGGTGCGCGGCCGTTGCCGCATGAACAGCATGAGCGGGAAGATCGAGGGCGGGACGCTGGGCGCCTGCTCCTGCGGGACAATGTCGGGCTCGATCCGGCTGGACCGGGTGATCGGCCCGCTGAAGGCACGTACGGTGAGCGGCTCGGTCGAGGCGAACTGCGAGGGAGAGGGCGCGATCGCGGTGAAGTCGGTGTCGGGGAAGGTGCAGATCGGGCTGCCCGAGGGCACCAGCGTGCACAAGCGCTTCAAAACGATCTCGGGCCACGTGCGCTGCCCTTTCCCGGAAGGTGACGACTGCAACATCGAGGCGATGACGGTTTCGGGATCGATCGACCTGGTGCCGGCATGACGGCGGCCGCACTGCCCGATCAACGGTCCGTACAAGGGACGATCATGTTCACCGACATCGTCGGGTTCACGGAGTTCAACGCGCTGCGCGGGGACACCGAGGCGATCGAACTGCTGTCGTTGCAGCAGCGCATCGTTTCGGAGGAGCTTTCCGGCGACTCCCGCATCGTGAAGGAGCTGGGCGACGGACTGATGGTGTGGTTCTCGGACGCGAGCGACGCGATCGATACGGGGTTGCGGCTGCAGGAGCGGTTCGAGGAAGAGGCGTGGAACAGCGACACGCCGCTGTGGGTCCGCATCGGCCTGCACCACGGCCAGCAGACGCGGCGGGGAGCGGACCTGCTGGGCCATGACGTGAACGTGGCCTCGCGGATCATGAACCTCGCCGATTCGGGCGAGGTGCTGGCATCGGAGGCGACGATCAACGAAGCCGACGCAAAGCTCCCGGGCGTTGAGTTCGAGCGCCTGGGGCCCGTGGTGATGAAGGGGATCCCGACGCCGGTGAACCTGTTTCGGGTGGAACGGCGCGGCGCGTAGGAATCCCTTCGCTTCGAATCTACAAGATCGCTTGCGCGACGAGTGGACTGCGCAGACTGCCCAATTGATATAATCGTGCAGACCGCACAGTAAGGAGGAGGGCCGTGAAGCGCACTGTCTCGGCGATGGAGGCCCGGCGCAAGTTGGGCGAGCTGCTGGAGAGCGTGTACTACCGCAATGATGAGATTGTGATCGAGCGCAATGGCAAGGTCATGGGTGTGCTCGTGGCGCCGGCGCAGTATCAGATTCTGCAGCAGAACCGCCAACGCTTGTCTGATGCGATCGAAGCCGCATGGGCGCGACAAGAGGGGACGCCGTTGGGCGAAGAGGAGGCAATGGCGCTGGCCATGGAGGCGCAGAAGGCGGCCCGGAAGCAGATGCGTGCCGAGAAGGCGAAGAAGAGCGCCTGAGTGCGGGCCGTCATCGACATCAACGTCATCGTCAGCGCCTGGCTGAACAAGTTCGGCACGCCAGCGCGTGTGTTGCGCGAGGTTCTGGAGGGCCGCCTCACAATCATCCTCACGATGGAGCTGATTGCCGAGCTCGAGCGTGCGATTCGGTACCAGCGCGTGATGAAACGAGTGCCCTCGACCGAAGAGCAACTGAGGCAATTCACTGAAGCGATCGCTATCGCCGCCGAAATTGTCTCACCGAAGAGAAGCATTGCGGGCGTCCTTCGTGATCCTGATGATCACGCACTGCTGGAAGCGGCGGCTGCAGGGAACGCCAATGTTGTGATTACGGGCGACAAGGACTTGACGGATCTGGGGTCCTTTGAGGGGATCCGCATCCTCAGGCCGGCCGATTTCATGGCGGAGCTGGACCGCGCGACGGCTCAGGATTAGCGACCGTGTGCTAGCCTTCACACAACATGCCGTACGCGAACACACCTGCGGGCAAGCTGTACTACGAGACGCACGGCGACGGTGAGCCGCTGCTGTTGCATCCGGGTTTCGGATGCACGGTGGAGATCTACTGGCGGAACACGCAGCCACTATCGGAGCGCTTTCGGGTGATCGTGTTCGACCCGCGGGGCGCGGGCCGATCTGATGACGGTCCGCCGACGATGCTCATGAAGGACTTTGCGGACGACGCGGCGGCGCTGCTGGATGCGCTCGCCGTTGATTCGGCGCACGTATTCGGGACGTCGTTCGGGGGGATGGTGGCCCAGCACATCGCGCTGGAGCATCCTGCTCGAGTGCGGCGGCTGGTGCTGGGGTGCACGACCGCGGGCGGCCCCAGCCACGTGCTCCCACCTGCCGAGAACATGCTGAAGTTCATGGCCGCGAGCGAGATCACGGATCCCGTGGCGGCGATGCGGTCGACGTACTTCCTGAACTACAGCGACGGATTCGCCGCCGAACACGATGCGCTGCTGGCGGAGCGTGCACTGGCGAATCAGCAGCTGCGCTCGACACCCGAGGGACGGGCCGGCCAGCTCAATGCGGTGCAGAATCACGATACGGCCTCGCGGCTGGGCGAGATCGAGCACCCAACGTTCGTCGCACATGGGACGGACGACGGAACGGTGCCGTTGGAGAACGGCCGTGCGCTGACGGCGGCCATCCCCAACGCCGACCTCCGGCTGTACCCTGGCGGGCGGCACCTTTTCTTCACGGAGTGCGCGGCTGAGCTGAACCGCGACATCGCGGCGTTCCTGACGGGCTCGGAGGACCACCTCGCGGCGAAGTAGAACCCGACTTTCTCACACCGTGCATTGGCGCTTCCACACTAACCCATTGACAACGCGCTCGGCGCGATTCTACTGTTCTGTCACGACGGGAGGCGCTCAATGGCGAACGATATCTTCCACGACGGCAACCGCGAACTGCAGCGCCGCTTCGATACGGAGCGGCTGGCCGGACGCGTGGGCGAGCTGACGCACGACACGATCGACAAGAACGACCGGGCGTTCATCGAGCACATGGACATGTTCTTCATCGCTACGGTCGACGAGCAGGGGCACGTCAACTGCTCGTACAAGGGCGGTGAGCCGGGGTTCGTGCGCGTCGTCGATGAGAAGACGATCGCCTTCCCGAACTACGACGGCAACGGCATGTACCTCTCAATGGGCAACGTGCTGAAGACGAAGCAAGTCGGCCTGTTGTTCATCGACTTCGATCGGCAGCACCGGATGCGCTTCAACGGGGAAGCCACGATCAGCTACGACGACCCGCTCATGGCCGAATACCCCGAGGCCCAGTTCATCGTGCGGGTGCGGGCGCGGGAGATCTTTCCGAACTGCCCGCGGTACATCCACAAGATGCAGCTGGTGCAGCGTTCGAAATTCGTGCCGAAGTCCGAGTGCGACACGCCCGTCCCCGCGTGGAAGACCGGCGGCTGGGTGGACGACGTGCTGCCCGAGCACGACCCGGCCCGCAGGCCGGACGCCGAAGTCCTCGACCGGTAGCCATCATCATCTCACCGACGAACGAACTGACGAGGAGCTCACTCATGGACGTCGCATCTTTCGACGAGATCGCAGCGGATTTTCACAGCCGGGTGGCGCGGATCGCGTGGTGCAGCGTCGCGACGGTGGACCGGAAGGGGCGGCCGCGGCAGCGGATCCTGCACCCGATCTGGGAGGGGCAGCAGGGCTGGATTGCCACCAACCGTCACTCTCACAAGGAGAAACACCTGGCGGCGAACCCGTACGTGTCGCTGTCGTACTGGGATCCGCAGCACCAGCAGGTGTACGTCGACGCGAAGGCGGAGTGGTGCGACGATCCGGCCGAGAAGAAGCGCATCTGGGAGCTGTACAAGAGCACGCCGCCGCCCCTCGGCTACGACCCACAGATCATCTGGCAGGGCGGAGTGGAGGATCCGACGTACGGACTGCTGAAGCTGACGCCGTGGCGGATCGAGCTGTACGGGCTGAGCAACGTGATGACGATGGAGCCGGCAAAGATCTGGCGGGCGTAGCAGGTCTTGCGGGCGCCGGCGCGGCAAGCCCGGCATTCGCACGGAACAAAGCCGTCATTCCGACATAAGCGCCATCCCCCGCACGATCCTGTTTGATAGGATGCGGTGGATCACGCACAAATGTTCACCCACCTGCACCTTCATACCGAGTTCTCCCTCCTCGACGGGCTCTCCCGCATCCCCGATGTGATGGAGCGCGTCGCCGCGATCGGGCAGCGGTCGGTCGCGATGACGGACCACGGGGCGCTGTACGGGGCGATCGACTTCTACAAGGCGGCGCGAGAGCGCGCCATCAAACCGATCATCGGCATCGAGGCGTACATCGCGCCGGACTCGCGGCACAAGAAGAGCGGGTCGCGCTCGAACGAGTACTTCCACCTGACGCTGCTGGCGAAGGACGAGCAGGGCTACAAGAACCTGATGCGGTTGAGCACGCTCTCGCACCTGGAAGGGTTCTACTACAAGCCGCGGATGGACAAGCAGATCCTCGCCCAGTACGGCAAGGGCATCATCGCGCTAAGCGGGTGCCCGTCCGGGGAGATGCACCGGATGCTCTCGGAGGAGCGGGCGGACGACGCGGTCAAGCTGGCGGGCTTCTTCAAGGACGTATTCGACGACTTCTACCTGGAGGTCATGAAGCACGACGAGCCCGAGATCAACGCCGAGTGCGAACGGGTGTTGGAGGGGCTGGTGCAGCTCTCGAAGAGGACGAAGATCCCCCTCGTCGCGACGAACGACTCGCACTACACCTTGCCTGAGGACCACAGCATTCACGACGTGCTGCTGTGCATCGGGACGAACAGCAGCGTGCTGGATGGCAAGCGGCCGCTGAAGATGCACGACCACGGGTATTATGTGAAGTCCGAGGGGGAGATGCTCGCGCTCTTCCCCGAACTGCCGCAGGCCATCACGAACACCCAGCTCGTCGCCGACCAGTGCAACCTGGAGCTGGAGTTCGGGCGTCTGCACCTGCCCGAGCCGGAGATCCCGGCAGACTACACCGCGCACGAGTACCTGACGCACCTTTCTCGCGAGGGGCTGAACCGCCGATACCCGGATACTCCCGACGATGTGAAAGCCCGGCTGGCTTACGAGCTGGACGTCGTCGAGAAGACCGGGTTCACAAACTACTTCCTGGTGGTGCACGACATCGCGCAGTTCTGCAAGCGGGCCGGTATCATGCTCGGCGTCCGAGGGTCGGCCGCGGCGAGCATCATCCTGTACACGCTGGACGTGACGTTCATCGACCCCATGGCCACGGGGCTGGTGTTCGAGCGATTCCTCCACGTCGACCGCAAAGAGCCGCCCGACGTCGACCTGGACATCCCGGACGACCGGCGGGACGAGGTGATCAAGTACGTCGCCGAGAAGTACGGGTACGACCGGGTGGCGCAGATCATCACCTTCGGCACGATGGGCGCGAAGGCGGCGATCCGTGACGTGGGACGGGCGCTGGCCATGTCGTACGCGGACGTCGACCGTGTGGCGCGCGTCGTGCCGAATGCGCTGCACATGACTCTGGAGAAAGCGCTGGAAGAGTCGCCCGAGCTGGCGACGCTGTACGAGACGGACGGCCGCGTGCGCGAGCTGGTCGACACGGCGCGGCGGCTCGAAGGGGTGGCCCGGCATGCCAGCACGCACGCAGCCGGCGTCGTAATCTCGCGAGAGCCGCTGGCGGAGCACGTGCCGCTGCAGCGTCCCACGGGCAAGAACGAGGAGTCGGCGATCCCGACCACGCAGTTCGCGATGGCGCAGGTCGCGGAAATCGGACTGCTGAAGATGGACTTCCTGGGGCTGGCGAACCTCACCATCCTGGGCGAGGCGGTCGAGATCATCGAGCGCACCCGGGGCATTCACATCGACTTGCAGAAGCTGGAGGACGGCGACCGCAAGGCGATGGACATGCTCTCCCGCGGCGACACCTTCGGCGTGTTTCAGCTGGAGTCGCCGGGGATGCGCCGGGCCATCCAGGAGCTGCGACCCGACAACACGGCGGAGCTGATGGCGCTGGTGGCGCTGTACCGCCCGGGGCCGATGCAGCACATCGGCTCCTTCTGCCGGGCCAAGCACGACCGCAGCCAGATCAAGTACCCGCACCCGGACCTGGCGGAGATCCTGGACGAGACGTACGGGGTCATCACCTACCAGGACCAGGTGCTGATGGTGATGCGAAAGTTCGCCGGATACTCCCTGAAGGACGGCGACTCCATCCGCAAGGCGATGTCGAAGAAGGTGGCCGCACTGATGCAGGCGGAGGGTGAGAAGTTCGTCGCGGCATCCGTGAACAACGGCTATAGCGAGGCCGAGGCGAAGGCGATCTTCGAGCTGATCGAGCCTTTCGCCGGCTATGCCTTCAACAAGGCGCACTCGGCTGTGTACGGGACCATCGCGTACCAGACGGCCTACCTGAAAGCAAACTACCCACACGAATACATGACGGCCGTCCTGAGCAGCGCTGGCACGCACGAGCGCATCGCAGAAGCGGTTGCGGAGTGCGTGCGCCTCGGCATCGAAGTCCTTCCACCGGACGTGAACACGAGCGCGGTGGGGTTCGGGCTGCAGGAGCGGGGATCCGGGGAGGCGCCGGTGATTCGGTTTGGGCTGGCGAACGTGAAGAACGTGGGGCAGGCGGCGGCCGAAGGTATCGTCGCGGCGCGCGCGGAGGGCGGCCCATTCGCCGACATCGGCGACTTCGTCAAGCGGGTCGATCTGAAGGCGGTGAACAAGCGATCGCTCGAGTCGCTGATCAAGGCGGGAGCACTGGACGCGCTGGGTCAGCGGGGCACGTTGCTGGCGAACGTGGATCGCATCACATCGATAGCGCAGCGCGAGGCAAAGCTGAAAGAGACGGGTCAGTCGACGATGTTCGACCTGTTCGGCGACAGCGTGGCCACGCCGCTGCCCGCGCTGGAGCTGATCGAAGGGGACGCATCAAAGGCGGAGATGCTGTCCTGGGAGAAGGAGCTGCTGGGGGTGTACGTGTCCGAGCACCCGTTCTCATCGGCGGCTGCCACGACGTCGAAGCACGTTTCGGCGCTCGTCATTGAGATCACGGCCGAGCTGGACGGGCGCGAAGTGGTGATCGCGGGCATGGTGAACGGTGTGCGGCACCTGGCCACCAAACAAGGAAAGCCATTCATTGCCGTCATGATCGAAGACCTATCGGGAACGGCCGAGGTCACGGTTTGGTCGGACGTGTATGAGCCGACGCGGGAGCTGTGGCAGCCGGGGAACATCCTGCTGATGCTGGTGCGGGTACGTGAGCGCAACGACCGGTTGCAGGCGTCGGTGCAGCAGGCGTCGCTGGTACAGGCGGCCGACGGCACGATCTCGCACGAGCACTTCACCATCCCTTCGTGGCTCACGACGGCCGTCCGCGAGAGCGCGGGCGTCTCGGTCACCCGGGTGGAACACGGGGGGCCGGGGCCGCCTGCGGGAACAAACGGCAAACAGCAAACACCAAGTGAACCGGCGACGAGGGCCGCAAACGGCAACGGACTCGCGGGCGGGCCCGCCAGCGGCGGTGCGGGGAACGGAGCCGCACGGGCGGATCTCGACCCGGCCGTCAGCGTCGAGCCACCGGCATCGGGCGTGAAGGGCGGGCGCGGGCACCGGACGACGCTTCGGTTTGTGCTGCACGAATCGGCTGACCACGAAGCGGACCGCGCACGGCTGGATGCGCTGATCGATTTGATGAAGGAGCACCCGGGCAAGGACGCGGTGCGGCTGTTCATCCACGGGCACGATGGGGACAAGATCGAGCTGACGCTGCCCGACGCCGCGGCATCGGACGAGCTTAGGGCGGCGGGGATCGAGGCGCTGGGCCCGAACGGGAGCGCGGAGCCACTATCGAAGCGGCCAGTCGCGAACGGGCGCCGCACGCGAGGCATCGAGCCGCTCGAAGTCGTGTAATGCGCGGGCCTGTTGCCGAACTCGCCAAGCTGGGCGTGTCGCTGCTGGCCGCCCGAAAAGGTCGTTGGACCAACGATCCGAGGGACGTCGTGGCAAATTAGCCGGGGCGTGACCGTCGGCCAGCTTCCGTTTCCGGCGCGTTGACGCGGCGCGGTAGAGTCTCTCCGAGTTCAGCGAGGAGGTCGCACCATGGCCAAAACACGCTCGCTCCAGTCCGCGAACTCCTAGCGTCCGGGCTGCTCGCCGAGCGCGCGTCAGCGGTTCGCGGACGTGATCGCCCGAATCTGGTCGGTGTGCAGGCCGATGTGGAAGAGCATGAAAGCCGCCCACTCCCGGGCGCTCAGCCCGCCGAACACGCCGTGCACGAGCCGGGCGTCGCCGTCCACCGCGTCGGGCAGTTCCCGCAGCCAGCCCTTCGCGCCGATGAGTGCGCGCTCGAGCTCGCGGCGGCCGCTGGCGAGCGTCTCGAGGGCATACTCCGGGCGCAGGAGACTGTCGCGCGGGGGCTCGCGGCCGTCCGCCAGGTCACGAGCGATCACTCCGCACGAGTCGAGCGTGTCGACGACGTGCGCCAGGTCACGAGCGATCACTCCGCACGAGTCGAGCGTGTCGACGACGTGCGCCAGGTCACGAGCGATCACTCCGCACGAGTCGAGCGTGTCGACGACGTGCGCCACGTGGCCGAGGATCGGCCACTCATCGGGGGCCGGCCGGGATGTCGCGTCGTGCTCGCTCAGCCCGGAGAGTGCCGCCAGCAACGTCTGTTTCCGCGCATCCAGCGTGGAGGCAAGCTTCGCGTTCGATGCGCGCGCCTGCTCGCGGAGCAGCTGCGTGATCGCGTTGTCGAACAGCACCAGCCGGTTGCCCTCCGAGTCGAGGAAGTGGGCGGTCGACCCGAGCGGGCTGTGATCCGTGCCGCCGAGGAACGTGACGCCCATCGCCTCGAGCCCTGCCCGCACGCCATCGACGCCGTCCGCGGTCAAGATCAGCCGCGGGCCCCCGCCATCCGGCGGTCCTTCAGAACGGGTGAGCATCGCCATGCCACCATGCACGTCGCTCAGGAAGAACATGGACAGGTCCTCCCCGAATCGCCCGATCACGGGGAACCGCAAGACATCGCGATAGAAGGTGTACGCGCGATCCATGTCGTGGACGGGGATCTCGATACCGTGCACGCGCATTAGGATGACTCTCCTCGTGTGGTTTCGTAGCACGGTACCGCGAGCGCCTGCGAGAGTCCACCGGGGGTCACTGAGAACCACCCATCCGTCCCGTGCCCTCTCGTTCGACCTGCGGCGACCGGCGCTACCTCGAAACAGAGCCACTCGGCCCGTAGTCGCCCGCGCGCGGCCAGGACCTAAACTGGGTGCGCGCGGCATCGCATAACGGCGCTGTTTGCGACGCCAATCGTCGCCCGTCTACACTGGCGGCACAAAGCGCAGGAGTCCAATGACCGACTAGCACCCCGGGCGAGTTAGCGATGCCGGTGGCTCGTGATGAGCGAGCGCTGGCGCGCGTCCCGGGCCGCCGGTCCTCCAGCGTTCCCACATCCAGAACTCGATTCGCCCGGCCACGGAAGATCTGTTCCGTGGCCGTTTTGTGTCGCCCGAAAGCGAGGTGGCCCGTGTTGAAGGCCAGCAACATCAGCAAGAGCTATGCGGATCGCACGATCCTTGACGGCGTGTCCTTCGTGGTGAACGCAGGGGAGTGCTCGGGCATCGTGGCGCCGAACGGCGCGGGCAAGACGACGTTGCTGCGCATCCTTGCCGGAAGGCTGTCGGCAGACGGCGGTTCGGTCGAGACCGGAGGGCGGGCGGGCGTTTCATACGTGCGGCAGGGGTTCGCGGATGTGGCCGGCCGATCCATCGGCACCGTGTTTCCGGCGCTCTTCCGGGCGCGCGCCGTGTCGGCGCGCATCGAAGCAGCAGCGGGCGCGCTTGCCCAAGCCAGCGAGCGGGACGCACTCGCGGCGGCGCAGCGCGAGTATGGCGAGGCGGTCGAGAGCGCCGGAACTGAGGCGCCTTGGCTGGCAGCAGACTGGGCGGAACTGGGACTGCGGGAGATCTCGCGGGAGGAGCTCGTCTCCTCCCTGAGCGGCGGCGAGCAGACGAAGCTCGCGCTGCTGGACGCGTTCTCGTCGCGGCCCGACGTGCTGCTACTGGACGAGCCGACAAACAACCTCGACATGCGGGCGGCGCAGTGGCTTACGGGGCGCCTCGATGCCTTCGAGGGCGCGATCGTGCTGGTGTCGCACGACCGGGCGCTGCTGGACGAACATGCGGACTTCATCGTCGAGCTGGACCAGCGCACGGGGCGGGCGGCCGTGTACAGCGGCGGATACAGCGAATACGCGGCGGAGAAGGTGCGCCGCCGCGACGCACAGTGGACGGCGTTCCGCCGGCAGCAGGAGCGAGAGAGACGGGTGCGGCGAGAGATCCACGACATCAAGGGCACAGCGATGCGGCGCGAGAAGTCGTCGCAGAACGACTTCTACCGGCGAAAGGCGAAGAAGGTCGCGCGCCGTGCCGTCGTGCTGGAGCGCCGGCTGGAGCGAGAGTTGGGCTCGGAGGAACACGTCGATAAGCCGGTGATGCGCGAATACACGCTGAAGACGGAGATCCGGCCAGCTTCGAGGGGCGGCGACCGCATGCTGGCCGTCGAGGAGGTGGCAGTCGCCGCAGGCGGGCGTGAACTGGTGGCGAATGCGTCGTTTCAACTGGGATGGGGCGAGCGCGCCGTGATTATCGGCCCGAACGGGGCGGGGAAGACGACGCTGGTGCGGGCCATCGTGGGGGAAGAAGCGCCAAAGGCGGGGAGGATCGTGCTCGGCCCGTCCGTGGAGATCGGGTATCTGGCACAGGATGAGCGGCTCGAGGCCATGAGCGCGGTCGGAGGGACGCCCGTGTCGCTGCTGCGCGCGACTGCGCCTCTATCTGAGACCGAGGCACGCCGTTTCCTGCATCGCTTTCTCTTCGAGGGCGATGCCGTCCATACGCCTATCGGATCTCTGAGCTATGGGGAGCGGCGGCGGCTTTCGCTGGCCTTGCTGGTGCTGGGCGGCGCGAACCTGCTGGTGTTGGACGAGCCGACCAACCACCTGGACATACCGTCGCGCGAGGCGCTGGAGGCGGCGCTGGACTCGTACGATGGCGCGATCCTGGCGGTGACGCACGACCGCTACTTCATCGACCGCTTCGCGCAGCGGCTGCTCGAGCTGGAGGGCGGGCGCCTGCGAGAGGTGTAGCCCCGGCGCCGTTGCTCGCGCTTTCGCAGACATCGAGCAGCGGGCAGCCGCCGCATATCGGTTTCACCCGGCAGCGGGTCTTCGCGTGGAGGACGATCCAGGCGTGGTACTGCTGGAAGGCGGTCGTGTCCGCATGGGGCAGGCCGCGCTCGAAGAACGCGCGCCAATCTTCATACGCATCGGTCTCAGGCCCGTCGCCGAGGCGGCGAAAGATGCGCCTGGTGTAGGCGTCGATGACGAAGGTGCGATGGCCGGCGGCGTACAGCGCGATAGCGTCGGCGGTTTCGGGGCCGACACCGTGCGTCGCGAGCAGGCGCGGGCGCGCGTCGGAGAGCGGGAGCGCGAGGAACGCGTCAAGGCCGCCCGCGGCGGCGATCGTTTGAGCGAGGAACCTCAGGCGGCGCGCCTTCACGGAGGGCGTGCCGCTGACGCGGATCAGCGCTGCGAGTGCATCATCGGTCAGCGCGAGGATAGCGGCGGGTTCGAGGGCACCGGCCTCACGCAGGGACTCGAGCGCGCGCTCGGCGTTCTGCCAGGTGGTGTGCTGGACGAGGATCGAGCCGGCGATGATGTCCATCGGTCCGCGCACGTAGTCCGGGCTCCAGTGCCAGACGTCGTCAGCATAGGCGTCGTCGAGCCGCTGGAAAATAGCTTCGAGCTTCGGGAGGGTGCGGCCCGCGGATGACCGCGTCACGGCGCCCCACCGGGAGCCGTCCATGCCACCGGATTGACGTTCACCCCTCCGACGACGAGCTCCCAGTGCAGGTGCGGGCCGGTCGCGAGCCCGGTCATGCCGACGGCTCCGATAAGTTCGCCCTGCCCCACGAACTGGCCCTGCGCGACATCGATCCGCGACAGGTGATGGTAGGCGGTGAACACACCCGCACCGTGATCGATGATGACGGAGCTGCCACGCACCGTGAGGTCGCCGGCGAAGGCGATGACGCCGGATGCCGAGGCATACACGGGCGTGCCGATCTCGGCGCCGTAGTCCTCGCCGGAGTGATTTCCGGAGACGGGGCCGCCGTTAAAGCTGCGGGCCGTGCCGAAGGCGGTGGTTACCGCACCGGCGACGGGCACGATGAAGGGACCGCTCCAGTACTTCGCGGAGGTGAAGGCGGCGTAGACACTGGCGCGGATGTTCTCCTCGTACTGGACATCCTCCGGCGGGCGGAGGCCGTTGGGGCCGCCGACAGGCACCTCGAGATACTCGACGGGAAACAGCGTCTGTACGACGGTGATGGTCGCTGAGAGCGTCGCCCGCACGGAGCCATCGGGCTCGAACACTGTGACGGTGAGGTCGGCGGGGCCGAGGTCCGCGCCCGCCGGAGCGCCGACGGGAAGCCAGAACTCGTCGTCTTCATCCGCCACCATCTGGCGGTCGATGCCGCGGAACTTGAGTGTCGCGGACGGTGAACCCGCGCGCGGATCTACGGCAACGAGGATCGTCCCGCCCTGATCGAGCGTGCTACTCGACAGCGTGATCTGCGGTGGAGGCGCGGGCGTGGGCATGGCCGTCGGCTCGGGGGTGGGTGTGTTGGTGGGCGTGTTAGTCGAGGTGTGGGTCGGGGTCTGCGTCGGCGTTGCGGTCATGGTGGGCGTCTTCGTCGCCGAGGCGCCACCCACGACGCCACACCCGGCGAGGAGGGCGACGTTCGCCAGCGCGAAGACCGCGCACACAACGAACCTTAGGGGACGGCGAGGCACGCACGCAGTATAGCGCCGGCTTCATGGGGTAATCCCCGAGGGGCAATCCCGGAACCCGAAGCCGGAGGCCAGAGATACCCGGCCAAATGCCGTGCGCCGGGGCTGGGGATTGGCCGCCTTCCGGCCGATTCTCATCTACGAGGGTCAGGGGGCGCCCGCGCGTCCGCACATTCTCGTGATTTCGGCACTTGGCCGGACGGAGGAGACAGGCATGGTGAAACAGTTGCATCTCACATTGGGCGCGGCAGCCCTGTTCATCTTCGGGCTGGTAGCGCTGTTCGTCAGCTCGGCGGGAGATTCGTACGCGGCGCCGAACCTGGTGACGAACGGCGATTTCGAGACGGACGCCAGCGGCTGGACGGCCGGGGCGAATACGACGATCGTGCAGGAGGCTTCCGAGGACGCTGACCTGGATCCGCCCGGCGCGGGCCTGGTGACGTACACGGGAACGGGCGCCGGTGATGGGGTCGCCTCGCAGTGCATCGACATCACTGCCTCGGGCGCAGGCACCTACGAGCTCGAAACCTACTACAAGGAGCCCGCTGGTCAGACCAGCGACCCACAGCTCGCCGTCGATGTCACCGCCTTCGCGAACAACGACTGTACCGGCGCGTCATCCGCGCATCCGTCCGGCGACCTCGACCCGAACTCCAGCGGATGGCAGATCTTCACGGGCACCTTCATCGTGACGACCGAGCTGAGCCTGCGGGTCGACCTTACCGTGCACGGCACGGCGCAGGACGACGAGGGGTACTTCGACAAGGTCGCCCTGAGCAACGGCCCGCTGGACACGCCCACGGCGACCAACACGCCGACCGCCACGAACACGGCGACGCCAACGGACACGCCGACGGCGACGAACACCCCGGGACCGACAAACACGCCAGCACCCACGAACACGCCCGCACCGACGAACACGCCGGTTGCGACGGATACGCCGGACATCGGGACGCAGACGCCCGCTCCGACCGACACGCCTACACCCGACCCGACGAACACTCCGATCTCGACGAACACCGCCGTTCCGACTTCGACATCGACCCTCGTGCCTGTCGTCGATGATTCGGGCGCGCCACCGGAGGCGAGCCTGGAGGAAGCGACGGGCGCCGGCGGCGAGTCACCGGAGGGCGATGCCGCAGCGGGTGGCGAGCAGCCGGAGGACGCGGCATTCCCGTCCTCGGGGACCGGCCCGGGCTCGCGGGGGCAGGACCGCTCGCACGCACCGGACGTGATCGCGACGTTCGCCTTCACACTGGCGATCGCCATGCTGGGTATGGGCTTCTACCTGCGGAAGAAGTACGAAGGCCAGTAGCCCCCGATACATGCTGAAGAGAACGCCCGGCCATCGTGGCCGGGCGTTCTCTTTGTCTTCGCCTAGCCCGCCGCCGCTTCAAGCTGGTGAATCCAGGCGCGAATGGTTCGTCCCTCGACCTCGAGGAAGCCGACTGTTCCCAGGCGGCGCGTGAGGTTGCGGGGGAAGGTCGGACTTCCGGGGTTAACGAGCAGTACACCGCGCAGCTCGGTCACTTCGGGCACATGGGTATCGCCATGCACGAGCACGTCGACGCGGCCACCGAAGTGGTGATCCATGATCGTCTCCAGCGTGCGGTGCGGTGGCCACTCGGGCAACGTTGCATCGTGGACCAGGCCGATGCGCAGCTCATCGGCAGTGAGAAGCTGCACGGGCTTCATCCGGGAATCTTCGGGGCACACCGGCCGGCCGCCGCTGCCGTCGTCGCCGTTGCCGCGGACCGCGAGCACAGGCGCCTGGCAGCGTTCTTCGAGCCAGTCGAGCACTTCCACGGCGTGGAGGTCCCCGGCGTGGAGGATCATATCGACGCCGCGAAGAGCATCGTAAGCCTCGTCCCAGAGCGGGCCCGCTTCGGGGTAATGGGTGTCACCGATCAGTCCGATTCTCAACCGCTCGCTCCTGGTAACAGCTGAAGACGGTCTCCAATCCATCGCCAGATGTCGGAGATCACGTCGAAGGCAACAAGGTTATCGAGCCAGCGCGCGTAGTGCAGGGCGTATTCCTGCACCAGCTTTGGGACGAGCAGGACACAAAGGGCTACCACCGTGTGTGCGGGCGTGAGCTCGTAGGCCGGCGCCCAGCGGCGGGTCGCCAGCACGAGGAGATAGTAGACCTCGAACATGTTGGGGAAGAACAACAGCGCGACCCTCACGCCGAGCGCTTCAAACAAGAGCACCCCGGCCAGCCGCCAGGCGAACAGAGCCGAAGCGACGGTCCGCTCGAGCGGCGCCCAACGCTGAACGACCACCAATTCGAGGCTGAGGTAGTACAGATCCAGCAGCTTGTCGAACCGCTGATAACCGATGTGCGGGAATCCGGCTTTCATGGCCAAGCCGTGTGTATCGCGGCGGTCGAATGTTCCGCACTTCTCAGGGCGTTACGAGCGGGCACGAGGGAGCAGCGCTCGTTGGATCACCGTCTGGATGTCCGGCGCGGAACGCCAAGATGACCCGAGTCGGGCGGGTTCCTAACCATCGTACGACATGCCATCGTGCTCGTTGCGGTAGGATCTAATGCCCGCTGTCAGGAGAGGAAGAATGACTGCTGAAATTACGGATTCTTGTACGAACTGCGGGGGCGCGCGCGTTGCTGAAAAAGATCGATACTGCCGGAAATGCGGAACGGCTTGGAAGACATTTAGGCACGGGAGCGGACCGGGCAATATCGTCGGAACCAGCTACCTCTACGATGGTTTGAGCATCGACGATAAGTTCCTGCTTATCCATCAGCGCAGAGGAAAGGGTGACGTGACGATTCCGTTTTCCCAGATTACAGGCGTCACGTCCTTCACGAAGAAGGGATTCCTCTTTTCGCGTGACACTGCCCGCTTGCAGATAACTGTTGGGGGCAAACGTTACGTTGTACGACGTCTTCCGATCGCTGCGCAGGAAGAAGTGGTGCGTGTCATTCGAGCGCGCATTGGCCTTGGGGGTTAACGGTGCTCGCTAATCTTGTAACCGCCCGCCCGCAACGCCTCGCGGATAGCCCTGTGGAACTTGAGCAGTGGCCGTGGCGTGTTGGCTCGCAGGGCCAATAGTTCCTCCGTACTCATGGCTCGCAGGCTTGCCGTGGTGGGTGCCGCCTTGGACCCGGTACCCCTTGCGGCCCTTGCCTTGGCCATGCGGTCCTTCGCCGCCGGGCGCGGCTCCAAGATGATCTCAGTGCGGAAAAGTTGCGCCTGGCGGCGGTCGAACTCGATGTCTTCCAAGCACCGTGACGTCTTGAGTTCCTTCGGCACGACCTTCATCAAGATATCCGTGACATGCCGAACCGATTCGGCGGCGATACAGAAATCCACCGCCTCATTGTGGAGAAAGACCTTCTTGTGGATGTATTTGTCACCACATATGACGAGTCCGTATCGAAGGTACGGATAGATCTGCTTGTGCTTGCGGGCTTTGGCGCTGTAGGTGAGCACATCGTGTGTGGTGAGTCGCACCTTTAGCTCAATCACCACACGAGGGATCTTGATGTCGCCTTCGATCGTCTCGAAAATGCAAAGGTCGGTCTGGAAGGCACCCTGCCCCCTCTTGGGGTCCCCAGGCTTGGCGGGTACATATCCGAGCCGGTTGTCCACGAAGATGTGGTGGAGGAGCGGCTCACCTTCGAGTACGACCATTGAGGACGGCAAAATGTCGGCTATCTTGCGTTTCAAGATGCGTGCCAGGTCGCGCTCAGTAGGCATACGAATCTCCTGTGGCTAGGTCTATTCTGGCGTGCGGTTGTTGCGCAGACAATGGTGCCGAGCCTGTGGGATGCGCACGATAACTTTCGCGCTTGTGCTCAGTACCCCACATCTGGTGGCACAGCGCATGGGCTCCGCGGCTTAGGAATCCCAGGGCGTTGAAGATGAGAATGTCGACCGTGTCGGCGGCAACTGAGAGAAGGGCGCCCGCGAGCGGCCAACGAAGAATCGTAAGAGGCAGAGCGACGCGGAGGGCAAGAGCGACGAACGTGCCCACTCAGCGAGCCCGGTTCAAATGGCCGGCTCCGACGCGTCCTCGAACACGAAACGCCACTGGCCGATCGCGATCTCATCGCCGGGATCAAGCGCTACCCAGTCGGCCTCCTGTCCGTTCACGAGTGTCTTGCGGCTCATGCCCCCCACGTGATGAAGCACGTAGCGCCCCCCACGAAGCCAGATGCGCGCGTGCTCGGGAGCGATCGATCCGCCATCGTGGAGCAAGAGCTGGCACCGGCGCGGCGAGGTGCCAAGGATGAGGGGTCCGGCGCCGATCTCGACGTCACGTCCTTCGCCGCCGCGTTCCAGGAGCCTGCCGGTGCCGGTCTCTACGGTGAGCGTGGCGACGCTGCTGGCCGGGGCGTACGCACCCATACGACGGGGCACGCCCTGGGCGGCCGCAAGGCGAGCGTTGGGCGCCACGACCTCCAGCTGGTGCGCAACCGCGCGCCGCTGCTGCTGCCAGCGCCGGAAGAACGCGCCCGCACCGATAAGGGTCACGAGGGCAACGACACCACCAAATACGGTTGCGTAACGGTTATCGGAGCCGCCGCCATCCTCGAGTGGCGAAGGAGCGGCGGGCTGGACGATGGGCACAGGCGGCGGAGCCGGCGTGCCGCGCTTGAACGTAGCAATTGAGGCCGCGGGCGATGATCCCACGAAGGCGACAATCTGCAGCGTACCTTCACTGCCGTCAGCAGGGCTGTCGTCGCGCACAGTGACGATGTACTGGCTTCGGAGGAGGTCAGAAAGCTCCGCGTACACGTCGGCTATGGTGCCCGGCGTGGCGGCGCGGAACTGACCGGAGGTAACGGCCGCCAGGGACTCGAGGTAGGCCACGTCGGTGAGCGAGCCAAAGCCGATGGGGTAGATGGGGATACCGGATCCGCCTGCGATCTGCAACGACGTCTCAGCACTGGCATCGGACGCCCGGGTCTCGTTCTCACCATCGGAGAGGAGAATCACGACGGCTCGCTGGCCCTGCGTCGCCACGGAGCCGGCCAGGTACGCGCTGACCTGCACTCCCTCGTACAGAGCGGTACCACCGCTTGCCTGGAGGCCGGCGATCGCCGCAGCGAGCGCCGTCTTGTCGTTCGTGAGGGGAAGGACCGGCGTGACCTCATCGCTGAACGAGATGAGCGCCGCCCGGTCGTTCGGCCCCAGACTCTGCACGAACTCGGTCGCAGCGGCTTTGGCGCTGGTCAGCGGGTCGCCCTCCATGCTTCCGGACACATCGATGGTGATCACGGCGTTGAGCTGCAGATCCTGGTCCATGGCCGCGACGGCGCCGAGTGCGGTTAGCTGCGTGTTGCCGTCGAACGCCTGGAACTGCGCCGCGGCGAGGCCGCGCGCGGGAATGCCGCGGCCGTCGAGGACCGTGACGATGGCGCGAAGCTGGGGATACGCGGAGGCGTCGAGCTGGTTGATCGTGAGGGAGGGGGCCGCATCCGGGTCCTGGGCAACGGCGGGCGGCATGAGGCGAACGGCCGCCAGTGCGCCGATCGCCAGGATGAACGCGAGCAAAGAGAACCGCCGCCTCAATTCAACTCCAGCGTACATGGGGGCGGGGCAGGATTGCGAGCATGCGTGACAAGTAAGGAAGCAGTCCGCGGACGGCAGCGGGAGAGAACCTAACCCTCACGTCAACTGGCGCGTAAGGCCCGCACCGCCATACTGGCTCAGCAGCTATGCCCAAGCGACCGATACCACAGGCCACTCCGGAAACGGCGGAGTTCTGGGACGGCGCGCGCCGCGGGGAGCTTCGGATCCAGCGGTGCCGCGCGTGCGCGAAAGCGTACTTCTTCCCGCGGCCGTTCTGCCCCAACTGCTCCTCGAAGGACGTTGAGTGGTTCACGGCGAGCGGGAAGGGAACGCTGTACTCGTACGTCATCAACTACCGGGCGGCATATGGCTTTGACGACATGACGCCGTACGCCATCGCGGTGGTCCAGCTCGAAGAAGGCCCGCGCATGATGACCAACATCGTCGGCGTGGAGCCGAAGCCGGAGAACCTGCCGATCGACCTTCCGGTCGAAGTGACGTGGGAGCAGCTGGACGACAAGATCACGCTCCCGCTCTTCCGTCCGGCGGGAGGCGCGCGATGAGCCTGCGCATGGGCACGGCGATCGTGGGCGCGGCCGAGACCGACGCCGTCGGCATCATCCCTGACAAGTCGGCGATCCAGCTGCACGCGGACGCGGCGTTCAACGCGCTTGCGGACGCCGGGATCACAAAGTATGACGTCGACGGCGTGTTGTGCGCCGGGCAATCGCCCGTGCAGGTGGCCGAGTACCTGGGCATCACGCCGAAGTTCGTCGATGGGACGAGCGTGGGCGGATGCAGCTACATGCTCCACGTGCGCCACGCCTCCGCCGCCATCAAGGCAGGCCTGTGCAGCGTCGCGCTGATCACCCACGGCGAGAGCGGGCGTTCCCGCGTTGGCATGGCCGGTTGGTCCCGTGCATCGCAAGCGCTCGGCGCGCAGTTCGAGGAACCGTATGGCGTAGCGGGCCCGCCGACGCGGTTCACCGTGCCGATACTGCGCCACATGCATGAGTACGGTACGACGCACGAGCAGCTTGCGTCGGTGGCCGTGGCGACCCGCCAGTGGGCGATGCAGAACCCGCGCGCGATGATGCGCGACCCGATCACGATCGCGGATGTGCTGAACTCGCGGATGATCGCGTACCCGGTGCATCTGTTGGAATGCTGCCTGGTGACGGACGGCGGAGGGGCGCTGGTTGTGGTATCGGCAGAGCGGGCGAAGGACTTTCCGAAGAAGCCGGTGTACGTGCTGGGGACGGGAGAATCGACCGAGCACTCGATGATCAGCATGATGCACGACTTCACGGAGTCGCGGGCGTTCAAGGTATCGGGGGCGCAGGCCTTCGCGGAGGCGAAGGTCGCGCACAAGGACATCGACCACGCAATGTTCTACGACGCGTTCGCGCACACACCGATGTTCGCGCTGGAGGCGCTTGGGTTCGTGGGGAAGGGCGAGGGCGGGCCGTTCTTCGCAGAGATGCGGACGGCGCCGGGCGGCGACTTCCCGCTGAACACGAACGGCGGCGGGCTGAGCTACACGCACACGGGCATGTACGGGATGTTCGCGATCCAGGAGTCCGTTCGGCAACTACGCGGCGAGGCGGCGGCGCAGCTTCCGGATGTCAGGATCAGCATTGCGCACGGCGTGGGCGGGATGTTCCACGCGGCGGGGACGCTGATTCTCACGAACGACGAGAAGGCCTGAACTCTTCTTACTCAGGCAGTGCGATACGCCCTTTCTTCACCACACACAGTCCCGCCTTCTCGAGCGCGGCGACCCACTCGCGCACGTCCATTTCGGACGGCGGTGCGGCACCGCTGGCGATGCTGCGTACGAGGCCCGCGAACGGGGTGCTTCCACCCGGTGGAAGCTCGCGAAGGACGTCGATGATGCGGCCACGGAAGTAGCGCGGGGTTTCTTCGAACTTCGGCTTTGGACCACGCGGCGCAGCGGGCGCCGGCTGATACGACGTGCGGTCTTCGGCGACGCGAGTTGCGGGCGCGGCGGGCGGCTCCCCTACGGGCATTCGTGACGTGAAGCGATCGCGGGAGAGGCACCAACGGCTGACTACGCACTCGCCGCATCGGGGGCGCGAGGCACAGACGCGGGCGCCGTAGTCCATGAGCGCCTGGTTCCACCGGGCGGGTTGATCGTGAGGAATCAGGGCATCCGCGAGGGACTGGAGACGCCTTCCTCGTAGTGTGTCATCGCCCGCAAAGCGGGAGAGAACACGGACGACGTTCGTGTCGACGCACGCGGCAGGCTGGTTGAAGGCGAACGAGGCGATGATGGCGGCCGTGAAGGGGCCGATGCCCTCGATGCGTGCGAGCGCGGCAGCGTCGCGGGGCCAACCGTCGGCGGCGATGGCGCGTGCGGCCCGGTGGAGGCGGACAGCGCGCTGGTTGTAACCCATGCCCTTCCAGACGCGGATGACGTCGCCGAGGGAGGCCGCGGCGAGCTCCTCGATCGTGGGAAAGGCGTCGATAAAGCGCTCGTACGATGGCATGACGCGCGAGATCTGCGTCTGCTGGGCCATGACGGCGGCGACGAGGGCCTGGTAGGGATCGCCGGACTCACGCCAGGGCGCGCGCATACCATCGCGTGCGTGCCAGTCGAGCAGGGCGCGCTGAATGCGACGCAGGTTCGGCTGAGGTGGGGTCGTCACACGGCGAGTATCGCAGATGCGCGCGGTGCGGGCTTCCCGGTTCGTGCTCATAAGGCGAGCCCATCATAGACGCAGCGGTGGAGCATCGCGTACGATCCCGTGGCCTACGCGGCGCCTATCGGACTGCGACGGCGACCGGCATCCGGCGACAGGAGCAACGCTCGTGCCCGAAGTCACACCCCACATCCACAGCCTGCACGTCGATCTGAAGTGGTTCCCGCAGCCGTACCCGCCCAACGTCTTCCTGGTCAAGGACGCCGGAGAGGGTGTGCTCATCGACGCGGGCTTCTGCGACGACGAGTCGTACAACAAGCGGATGGAGTTCCTTTCGGCGCACAGCGACGTGAAGGTGCGTTACATATTGCTGACGCACCACCACTACGACCACTCTTCGGGGGCGCAGCGGCTGCGGGAGGCGACGGGCGCGGAGATCGTGCTGCACGTCGACGAGGAGAAGTGGCTGTTATCGCCACAGGAGGAGACGGGCGACTTCGAGATCCCGGAGGACCAGAAGGAGGCCCGGGAGCAGGCGAAGAAGTGGCGCGAGGAGGCGGCGAAGGCTGTACCGGACATCCGCGTGGAGGACGGCGCCGTCATCAAGGTCGGTGGCTTTCACGTGCAATGCCTGCACACGCCGGGCCACACGGCCGGGCACCTGTGCTTCTACGTGCCGGAGGAGAAGGTGCTGTTCTCGGGCGACAACGTCCTGGGCGTGGGGACGGCCGCCATATCCCCGCCGCCGCACGGGGACATGGGGCAGTACGTGGCGTCGCTGCGGAAGATGAAGGACGTCGACGCCGACCTGCTGCTGCCCGGCCACGGCCCCGCGGTGAAAGAGCCGCAGCGGAAGATCCAGGAGCTGATCGACCACCGCCAGCAGCGCGAGGATCAGATCCTGCGACTGCTGGCGGACGGCCGCGACAGCGTGAAGTCGCTGGTGAAGGCGATCTATCCGGAGCTGGACAAGCGCCTGCTGCAGATGGCGCAGGGACAGGTGTTGTCGCATCTGCACAAGCTCCAGTCGGAGGGGAAGGTCAAGCTCGAAGGCAAGGGCGCCGACACGACGGTGGTGGTGGAGGCCGGTTAGCTGGGTGATGTTGGATGTTTGATGTTAGATGTTGGACGATCGGCCCAGGCATCGAACATCGAACATCCAACATCTAACATCTAGAATCGAGCCACGCCTCCAGGTCCGCGAAGACGAGCGCGCGTTCGGGCTCGTTGAAGATCTCGTGGTAGAGGCCGTCGTACAGCTTCAGCGTCTTGTCGGGCGAGGTAACGACTTCATACATGGCTTCGCTGCGGGGGCCATCGCCGAGCGATGAGCCGCTGCCGGCCATGATGATGATCGGCAGCGTGATCTGACGGGCGAGATCGCGGAGCTGCGCGCGCCATCCCTTCATGGCCTCAGCCCGGGAGGGAGGAGGCGGGCCGTGGTAGTTGAGGGGATCGTCGCGATAGGCCTGTACGACGGCGGGGTCGCGGCTGACGGTCGCGGCGAGATCGGCGACGGGCGCGGGAGGCGGCGCGTCCTCCCTGGCAATGCCGCCGCCTGAGATGATCAGACCATCCAACTCGTGCTGGTGCGCGGGCGCGTAGGCGGTCGCGATCATGGCGCCCATGCTGTGGCCGAGAAGGAAGATCTTCGCCGACGGCTGCTCCGTGCGTACGAGATCAAAGTAGGTCTTGAGGTCGGCGAGGTAGTCGCCGAAGCTGTCGATGTGGACGCGCTCGCCTTCGGAGCGGCCGTGGCCACGGTGGTCGAGGGCGTAGATGGCGTAGTCACGGGGGACGAAGTAGTCGACGAGATTGGCGTAGCGGCCACTGTGCTCGGCGTAGCCGTGAACGAGCAAGAGAACAGCGCGGAGCGGCCCGGTGGGCAGCCAGCACTGCGTGTGGATACGGAGGCCGCCAAGGCCGCGGAATGAACGCCCGAGGTGCTTCATGGACGCAATGAGCGTACGTGACCGCCCGAGCCCGGGCCAGTCGATCTAGAGCCAGGAGCCTCCACCCGATAGGATCTCCCGATGGTATTGAGTGATCGTACGATCAAGGAAGAGCTGGCGTCGGGACGCCTGCGCATCGAGCCGCTGGACCCCGAGGACATCCAGCCGGCAAGCGTGGACGTGCACCTGGACAACGCATTTCGCGTGTTCAAGGTGAGCAGCCGGCCGTACATCGACGTACGGGAGCCCATGGACGACCTCACGGACGAGGTGATCATCGACGAGGAGCGCCCTTTCTTCATCCACCCGGGGGAGTTCGTGCTGGCGAGCACGCGACAGGTGATCACGCTGCCCGACGACATCCTGGCGCAGGTCGAAGGGAAGTCTTCGCTGGGGCGGATCGGGCTGCTGATCCACGCGACGGCGGGGTTTGTCGACCCGGGTTGGCATGGCAAGCTGACGCTCGAGCTTTCGAACGTCGCGAAGATGCCGATCGCGCTGCACTACAACATGAAGATCGGCCAGCTCAGCTTTCTGCGCATGTCGACACCGGTGGACCGGCCGTACGGCAGCGCGTCGCTACGCAGCAAGTACCAGGGCCAGATGGGTCCGACGCCCTCCCGCGCGCACACCGAGTTCGACGGATAGGTGACTCCTCCATACCGGGCGGTCATCTTCGACATGGACGGCGTGCTGACCGACAGCGAGCCGGCATTCTACGCGGCCGTGAACGACGTACTCGCAACCTACGGGCACCGCATCAGCGTGGAGGAGTACGCGCACCTCATCGGGTCGGCAACGCCAGCCACCTGGACCTTCCTGAGAGGCCGCTTCGCCCTCCCCGCTACGCTCGACGAAATCCTCGAGCAGTACGAGCCGCCGCTGATGAGGCGCCTTCGCGAGACTCGCCCGGCGCTGCCCGGCGCACGCGAGCTCATCGACAATCTACGCGCACGTCACGTGCCCATGGCCCTGTGCACGGCCTCGTACCTCCGCTGGGTCGAGGCGATCCTCCCGTCGGCCGGTCTCGAGGGCCTCTTCGACGCGCTGTCGACCGCCGACATGGTCGAACGCACGAAGCCCGATCCTGCGCCCTACATCCTCGCAGCCGAGAAGCTCGGCTTTGGGCCCGAACAGTGCGTCGCCATCGAGGACAGCCGCAACGGCCTCGCATCCGCCATGTCAGCGGGATGCCACACCACCCAGCTTCGCGCAACGGAGACGGCCGCGGCGCCGATGGAAGGCGTGGCGCTGGTCATTCATTCGCTCGGAGAGTTCCCGCTCGACCTTGCTAGCGATCCGGATGCGTAATCGCCGCTGAGGGGTCGCTCTCGTAGACTGAGCCCGTGACGACGCGCGACAGATCTCGCAAGATCCATGAGATGGCCCAGCAGCTTCTGCCCGGGGGCGTTGACTCGCCCGTGCGCGCCTTCAACGCCGTTGGCGGCGAGCCAATCGTGGTGGCGTACGGGAAGGGCGCGCGGATCTGGGATGCGGACGGCAACGAGTACGTCGACTGGGTCGGATCATGGGGGCCGCTGATTCTCGGCCACGCGCACCCGGCCGTCGTGAAGATCATCCAGAAGGCGGCGGAGCGCGGAACGAGCTACGGCGCCACCACCGAGCTCGAGGTCGAGCTCGCCCGCATCGTGTGCGACGCCGTCCCCTCGATCGACAAGGTGCGCTTCGTAAGCAGCGGCACCGAAGCGACGATGTCGGCCATCCGGCTGGCGCGGGCGTTCACCGGCCGCGACAAGATCGTGAAGTTCGAGGGGGGATATCACGGCCACAGCGACGGCCTGCTGGCCAAAGCGGGGTCGGGGGTGGCAACGCTCGCGCTGCCGGACAGCGCAGGCGTGCCGGCGTCGTTCGCGGCGGAGACGCTGGTCGTGCCGTTCAACGATCGCCCGGCGGTCGAGCAGGTGTTCGCCGAGCACGGAACTGAGGTCGCGGCGCTCATCACAGAGCCGGTTCCGGCGAACATGGGGCTGGTGCCGCCTGATGCGGGGTTCCTGCAGTTCCTGCGCGACGTGACAGCGGCGCATGGATCGCTGCTCATCTTCGACGAAGTGATCACGGGATTCCGCCTTTCGTTCGGCGGGGCGCAGCTGTACTTCGGCGTGGTGCCGGACATCACCTGCCTGGGGAAGATCATCGGCGGTGGCCTGCCGGTCGGTGCGTACGGCGGGCGAGCGGACATCATGGCGATGATTGCGCCGAGCGGGCCCGTCTACCAGGCGGGGACGCTGAGCGGGAATCCGCTGGCGATGGCGGCGGGCATCGTGACGCTGCGGACACTCTCGAACCCCGGCGTGTATCGGGCTCTGGATGAGATGGGGGCGCGGCTGGCCGATGGCCTGCGGGAGGCGGCGCGGGAGGCGGAGTGCGAGGGCGTGACGGTGGCGCAGATGGGGTCCATGCTGACCTTGTTCTTCTGTGGCGAGTCGCCGCGCGATTACGCGAGCGCGAAGCACGCCGATACCGAGCGCTACGGCCGATTCTTCAGAGCGATGCTGGACGGGGGCGTGTACCTCCCGCCTTCGCAGTTCGAGGTGATGTTCGCGAGCCTGGCTCACCAACAGCGGGACTTCGACCAGACGCTGGCGGCCGCTCGAACGGCTTTCGCTGGTAGTCGATAGTCGGTAGTCGATAGTTGATAGTGGAACATGGAGGTACCTGTGCCCATCCAGTCACACCGAGACCTGATTGTGTGGAACAAGGCTATGGATCTGACGGTGAAGGTCTACGAGGTCACCTCGAAATTCCCGGCGAGTGAGCGCTGGAGGCTCATCGACCAGCTCTGCCGCGCGGCGGCGTCGGTTCCGGGCAACATCGCCGAAGGTCAGGGACGCAGCTCATCGAAGGAGTTTGCCCAATTCCTCGCGATCGCCCGGGGTTCGCTCAACGAGACGGAAACCTACCTCATGCTCGCGGTGCGACTCGGCTATCTCGAGGCGGCCCAAGCCGAGCCGGTTCTGGCGCTGGTCACCGAGGTCAGCAAGATGCTGCGCTCGCTCCGCAGCAGGGTTGTGTCGAACCGCGCCGGATGATGGGCTAGCGACTATCAGCTATCGGCTATCCACTATCGACTTCGTCGCCCGATATACTCAGTGGAGGAGCACGAAACATGCTGGCAACGCTTGTCGGGACCGTCCGCCGCAACCACGCGCTGGAGCACGCCACGATCACGGTGATGCTGCGTAAGATCGGCCATGACGTGCGCATGGTGGGCCGGGCGACCGGCGACGGGTACTTCCTGTACGCGGACGTCCCCACGTCGCTGCTCGAAGAGTCCACGCGCGAGGCGCTGGCCCGCCTGAAGGGCGGGGAAGGGCACCTGGCGGTGACGCCGCTGTGCGGGACGAACATCGCCGTGGCCGGAGCGATGACGGCGCTGGCGGCGACGATGGCGCTGGGGAGCGGCCCGAACCGGGCGGAGAAGCTCCCGAACGCGATCCTGGCGTCGATGCTCGCGGTGATCGCCGCACAGCCGGTGGGCCGCATTATCCAGCGCTACCTGACGACGAGCCCTGATCTATCGGACACGGAGATCGTGGGCATCAAGCAAGGCGGCCGTGGCGGGGCGAAGTTCCACAAGGTGCTGACGAGAAGATCCGCGACTGACGCCTGACGCTGTCTGTCCTCCGTGGGGCAGATGAAAAGTGTTGGGGTGTCGTGTTACGTTGTCCCCAGTGCCCCCGTAGCTCAGAGGACAGAGCACCGGACTTCTAATCCGATGGTCGCAGGTTCGAATCCTGCCGGGGGTGCCACCTGACTCCATAATGGCAACAGCGTTGAGGCACATGCTGCGGGCCGTACGGTTCATCTAAAGCCGCCGACCTCGTCGCCGCCTGTACTCGGTGATCTGGAATCACCTTGCGGGAGGTACAGTCCATAGCCGCAGGTCAAAGCAGGAGGAGTCTAGCATCAGCGCGTCAATTGGCACGCTCAACGAAGGGCACCTCCACGCGTCCCTGAGAGCCCGGTACCTCGAACCCGGCGACAGGGTCGAGGCTGGCCTGGACGGCTATGTCGTCGATATCCTCCGCGGCGACCTCGTTATCGAGATCCAGACGGCGAACTTCTCTGCCATCGCGAGGAAGATGCGCGACCTCGTCTCGCGACATCGGGTGCGACTCGTGTATCCGATCCCGCGCGACCTCTGGATCGTGAAGGTACCTCCCAACACGAACGGCGGCGTAACCCGCCGCAAGTCTCCAAAACATCTGGATGTCATCGACGTATTCGAAGAGCTGGTGAGCTTCCCGGAACTGATCGCGCACGAGAACTTTCAGCTTGATGTCGTGCTGACGCAGGAAGAGAGGCTACAGAGCTTTGACGGCCGAAGACGCCGGCGCCGAGGCGGCTGGGTGACGATCGAACGCCGGCTGCTGGAGGTCTGCAGAACCGTGTCGCTGCACAACCACGCCGACTACATGTCCCTGATCCCGATCGGACTGCCCGCTGAGTTCCTCACGTCGGATATCGCGAACGCACTCAGGCGCCCGCGCACCCTGGCGCAGAAGGTAGCCTACTGCCTGAGGAACTGCGGGCTCATCGAACAGATCGGTTCCAAAGGAAACGGCATCGTCTACTCGAAGGTCACGCCATGATCGATGGCTCATGCAGCCGTGAGTGTGGTCGCAGTTGCGCAGGGCGCGTCGCCATCACCGGCTCCGGTGGGCAGCACGACCACCGGATTGCCGACCTGATGGCTCAAACTACTTGGTTGGGCATACTCCGCGCATGGTTCCGCCGGTGGTCATTGCCTGACGGGCGTCGCGTGGAAGTCGCCTATGCGGTGGACGCGTGCGGTCCGGCACAATTGGCGAAGCTGGAGCCGGCATTCGTAGAGCAGGCGCAGGTGGAGAAGGTCTGCCTTGTTGCCGGCTACTCGCGGAGCCAGCGGGCGGCTTCTTTGGCGTGGTACGTGATGATGATGTCGGCGCCGGCCCGCTTTATGGCCGTGAGCGTTTCCAGGGTGGCGCGGCGGCCGTCGATCCAGCCGCGCTCGGCGGCGGCCTTGAGCATCGAGTACTCGCCGCTGACGTTGTACGCGGCGAGCGGCAGGTCGAATTCCTGGCGAGCGCGGGACAGGACGTCGAGATAGGGTAGGGCCGGCTTCACCATCACGATATCGGCGCCTTCTTCGATGTCGGCTTCGATCTCGCGCAGGGCCTCGCGGGCGTTCGGAGGATCCATCTGGTAGCCGCGGCGGTCGCCGAACTGGGGGGCGCTGTCGGCGGCGACGCGGAAGGGCCCGTAGAACGCTGACGCATACTTGGCGCTGTAGGCCATGATGGGCGTCTGCGCGTAGCCGGCGTCATCCAGCTCCTCGCGGATCGCCTCGACGCGGCCGTCCATCATGTCGGAGGGTGCGACGATATCGGCGCCGGCGCGGGCGTGGGACACGGCGGTTCGGGCGAGCAGGTCGAGCGAAGCGTCGTTGTCGACTTCACCATCGACGATGAGGCCGCAGTGGCCGTGGTCTGTGTACTCGCAGAGGCAGACGTCGGTAATGACGACGAGGTCGGGATCGGCGCGCTTGAAGGCACGGACGGCCTCCTGGACGATGCCGTCTTCGGCGTAGGCCTCGGTTCCCTGCGCGTCCTTGGACGCGGGCAGGCCGAACAGGAGCACGGCCGGGATGGTCAGCGCGCGCAGATCTTCGGCTTCACGCGCGATCTGATCGAGCGAGATGCGGTACTGCCCCGGCATCGCTTCGATCTCCTCGCGGACGCCGGTCCCGTGTGCGACGAACAGGGGGTAGACGAAGTCGGACGGCGAGAGGCGGGTTTCAGCGACGAGGCGGCGCAGGCCCTCGGAGCGGCGGAGGCGGCGATGGCGGGCGAAGCCCTCTCGCGTGGTGAGCTGCACGACGGACATGGGGTCATTGTAGATCGGCGGAGGCTGGCCGATCAGTCGTCGAAGTTGTAGTCGTTGTAGCCGCCCTGGCTGCGCGGCGCGGGGACGGTGGCGCCGCAGATGCAGGGGAAGTCGCCGATGCGGACCCACATGGGGAAGTTGCCCTCGTAGTGCCGGCCGCAGACGGGGCAATCGGCCTCGTAGAGCTTGACGTGGGGCTCGTTGATCTTCTTCTTTGGGGGCATGGTTGGAGCGATCAGACGGGCGAGGTGAAGACGAGGTAGCGATCGGTGTGGCCGCTCCCGGTGGCGCCGCGCTGGATAACAAGCACCTTCTTGCCGCCGGCGCGGAGCTCGCGGATCTTCTGCGGCATGGTGGCGCCGCTGCCGAACACCATGAAACTGGCGTTGAAGGCGAACTCGTCGTCGCCGACCTTGACGTGCGTGGGGACGTAGGGAACCTCGCCGTAGAGGTCGACGTACGTGACCCACGTCTCGGCGTCCACCTCCAGCGTCCCGAGATCGGACGGATCCAACTCCAGCACTTGCATCGTTGTCATGTTCCTCCTCGCGCCCAATTCCAACGCACGGGCGCTGCTATGTCAACGCGTCATCGGGCTCGACCTCATCCTCGCCGGTCGCCCATTCGGGGCCGGAGAGATGCTGCAGTCCTGTGAAGTCCGCTTCTTCGGCGAGATCGCCAATGGTGCGGTGCAGCGCTGGATGCTCGACGTCGGAGGCGAGTTCGGCCAGCGGCAGGAGCACGAAGTTGCGCTCGACCAGCAGCGGGTGCGGGATGTCGAGCGTGGGGGTGTGCACGACCCGATCGCCGTACAGGAGGATGTCGATATCGATCGGGCGAGGCGCCCAGCGTGCAGCCGGGCGGCGGCCGATCGCCTGCTCGACCTCCTTCAGGAAGCGCAACAGGTCCGCGGGGCTGAGGTCTGTCTCTATCTCGCACGCGGCATTGAAGAAGTCCGGACCGGGCGGCTGCCCTTCGAGCACGGCGGCCTCCGAACGGTAGAGCGACGACACGGCGGTCACCGTGCAAGGACCTTCGAGCCAGCGGAGCGCCATGCGCAGGTTCGCCGCGCGGTTGCCGATGTTCGCGCCGAGGCCGAGGAACACGCGGGTCATTGCTCGGGGCTCCATCCGCGCACGACGGCATCGGACATGAGGACGACGTGCTTCATCTCCCGCACGTCGTGGACACGAACGATGTCCGCGCCGTTGGTGATGGCGATGGCGACGGAGGCGGCGGTGCCGAAGACGCGATCTTCAGCCGGGACACCCCCGAGGACGGCGCCGATCGTGGACTTGCGCGAGGTGCCGACGAGGAGGGGGAGGCCGAGCGAACGCAGCTCGGCGAGGCGGCGCAGCAGCTCGATGTTCTGTTCCGGTCTCCAGCCGAAGCCAAAGCCGGGGTCGGCAATCAGCATCGGAGGCGGCAAGCCGGCATCTTCGGCGATGCGGATGGAGTCACGCAGGCCGGCCAATACGTCCGCGATGACGTCGCCGGTGGAGGCGCGGTTGCGCTGGTTGTGCATGACGCAGGCGGGCAGGCGCTGCTCGGCGGCGATGCGTGCGAGCGAGGGATCGCGCCGGAAGCCGTAGATGTCGTTGAGCATGTGCGCACCGGCGGCGAGGGCGGCGCGCGCGACCTCGGGCTTGTAGGTGTCGACGCTGATGGGCATATCGGGCAGGGCGGCGCGGATTGCCTCGATGGCAGGCACGACCCGGCGGATCTCCTCCTCGGCCGAGATCTCGTCGAAGCCCGCCTCGGTCTTGTTGGCGCCGGGGCGGGTGGACTGGCCGCCGACATCGAGGATATCCGCCCCGTCTGCGGCAAACCGCCGGGCCTGGGCGGCAGCTTCGGCGGCCGAGGAAAGCCCGTCGCCGGAGAAGGAGTCGGGGGAGACGTTGATGACACCCATGACGTAGGTTCGGGCGCCCCAGATGAAGCACTGCGGGCCGATCTGCATCGAAGGCGCGGCGTGGGCGGGATTCACAGGGTCATTATGGGGACTGGATGGCGTCCAGCTATTAGAACATTCGTGCTATCCTGCGGGAATGCCCGGTGCGGAGATCGAGGGCCCTTTCCCGGATGTGGACGCGGTCCCGGATGTGGACGCCTTCCTGGAGGACGTCTGCTTCCGGGCTGCGCGTGAATACTACGGCCGCGACCTGGCCGGACGCCCTGTTCCCATCGCGCCTGAGATCGAGGCGCGCATCCGGAACGAGCTTGCGCTGATCCGGCAGTCCGAGCAGGCGGGGTTCTTCCTGCGGAACTGGGCGATCATGCGGTACGCCCGTCAAAACAACCTGCCCAGCCGCGGGCGGGGCTCTTCGGTGGGCTCGCTGATCTGTTACCTGCTCGACCTCTCGGGCATCGACCCGATCAAGTACAACCTGTTCTCGGGGCGCTTCCTGAACGAGGCGCGGCGGAAAGAGGACGTGCCGGACATCGACATCGACTTTGCGCGGGAGGCGCGCGAGGCGATGTTCGCGCACGTCTTCTCGTCCTATGGCCTGGACCACGCGGCGATCGTCGCCAACATCATCGAGTACCGCTATCCGATGGCGATCCGCGACGTGGGCAAGGCGCTGGCGCTGCCGGAGACCACGCTGGACAAGCTGGCCAAGCGGATGCGCGGCCGCTTCGCGCGATCGCTGGCGGAGGAGATGCGCGAGATGCCGGAGCTGCGCGGCGCACTGGAGACGCCGGTATGGCGCGAGTTCGTGCGGCTGGTCGAGGAGCTGAAGCGCAAGCCGCGGCACCTGGGGCAGCACTCGGGCGGGATGATCATCTCGGACACGCCGATGATCGAGCAGGTGCCGGTGCAGCCCTCGGCGATGGAGGGGCGGTACATCTGCCAGTGGGACAAAGACTCCGTCGCCGATGCCGGGTTCATCAAGATGGACTTCCTGGGCTATCCCAGCCTGGGGCACCTGTACGGCGCGCTGGCGCTCATCGAGGACCGCCGGGGGAACCGGATCGATCCGGGCCGCATCCCGCTGGACGACCCGGAGGTGTACGCGATGATCCAGCGCGGCGACATCCTGGGCATCGTGCAGATCCAGAGCCGCGCGCAGCTGCAGGCGATCCTGCGGCTGAAGATCGCATCGATCGAGGACCTGGTGATCCAGGTGGCGTTGATCCGGCCGGGGCCGATCCAGGGCGGAGCAGTGAACCCGTACATCACCCGCTGCCAGGGGCGCGAGGCCGTCACGTACGACCATCCGGCGCTGGAGCCGGTGCTGGGCGAGACGAAGGGCGTGATCATCTTCCAGGAGCAGGTGCTGGAGGTGGCGATGGTCATCGCCGGGTTTACCGCGGGCCAGGCGGAGTCGCTGCGAAGGGCGATGAGCCGCAAGCGCTCGCGGGAGGAGATGGAGAAGCTGCGGGCGGCCTTCATGGAGGGCGCGGAGGCGCAGGGGCTGGTCGACGAAAAGACGGCCGGCGTCATCTTCGAGAAGATCGTGGCGTTCGCGGAGTTCGGCTTCCCGAAGTCGCACGCCGCGGCGATGGCGGAAACGGCGGGGAAGCTGGCGTGGATCAAGCGCTACTACCCGGTCGAGTTCTACTGCGGCTGGCTCAACGAGTGGCCGTTCGGGTTCTACAGCCCCGGCGTCATCACGAACGAGGCGCGGCGCAACCACGTGGAGATCCTGGGCGTCGATGTGAACAAGAGCAGCGGCGTGTGCACGATCGAAGGCGACGCGATCCGCCTAGGCTACAACTACGTGCGGGGCATCGGCGAGAAGACGCGCGAGCGGCTGGACGAGGAGGCGCGAAACGGCCCCTACGTCTCGCTATGGGATTTCTGGCGGCGGACGCGGATCGAGCGGGAGCCGATCGAGCGGCTGATCCGGCTGGGGGCGTTCGGGTTCACGGGGCTGCACGAGCGGGAGCTGCTGTGGCAGCTGGGGCTGTTCTACCGGCCGCTGGGCGCGCAACTGCCGATGCAGCTGCCGTTCGAGGCGGACCAGATCGCGCTGCCGGAGATGACGCGCGAGGAGCGCATCGCCGCCGATCTGGCGTTCACGGAGGGGGCGGTGACAACGCGCGGGCACCTGATGGACCTGGCGCTGGAGTCGCTACACGAGGGCATCACGCCCAGCCACCTGGTGGACCGGCTGAGGGACGGCGCGCCGGTCACCGTGGCGGGGTTCGTCGCGGTGCGACAGGCGCCGGAGACGGCGAAGGGGTTCGTGTTCCACACGCTGGAGGACCGCTACGGCCTGATGAACATCATCACGAAGCCGCACCTCGTCGCGAAGTATCAGCGCATCATCGAGCATGCGAGCGCGATCATCGTGCACGGGCACATCGAGCGGCAGGAGCGGGCGGTGAACGTGGTGACGGAGCGGATGGAGGAGATGCCGCTGTCCGGTGTGACATCCCTGCGGCAACACTCCCACAACTGGTGATCTCACTCTTCAACGTCCCGGATCAGCCTGCTACGCTGCGTCCATGCCCCAACCCGAACGCATCGCCCTGGAGCCGGTGAACAGTGTCGAGATCACGACCCTGGTGGACAACCAGTGGGACATGCTGCTGCAGAGCCAGGAGCGCGCGGTCCGGCCGCCGATGTCACCGGCGGGCCGGCCGCAGGTCGAGGCGCCGTTCTTCCTGGACCCCAACCTGCCGGAGATGCTGATCGCGGAGCACGGCTACTCGGCGCTGGCATCCATCACGAAGAACGGCCGGACGCGGAGCCTGATGTTCGACGCGGGGCTGAGCGTCGGTGGGCTGGCGCACAACCTGCACGCACTGCAGATCTCGCTGGCGGACGTCGAAGGCATCGTGATGAGCCACGGGCACTTCGACCACGTGGGCGGGTTGCACGGGTTGGCGAAAGAGCACGGCGCGCCGCGCGTGCCGATGCTGCTGCATCCCGACTTCTGGCTGCGACGCCGCGCACGCTTCCCCGCAGGCGCGTTCGAGCTGCCGGCGCCGAGCAAGGCGGCCATGCAGGGCGCGGGGTTCGAGATGATCGAGCAGCGGCAACCGTCATTGCTGCTTGACAGCTCAGTGTTGATCACGGGCGAAGTCGACCGCACGACCGAGTTCGAGAAGGGCTTCGCGATCCACGAGGCGTGGCGGGATGGGGACTGGACGCCCGACCCGCTGATCTTCGACGACCAGGCGCTGATCGCGAACGTGCGGGGAAAGGGGCTGGTGGTGCTGACGGGATGCGGACATGCGGGGATCGTGAACATCGTGCGGTACGCGAAGAAGCTCACGGGCGTGGACCGGGTGGCGGCTGTCGTCGGGGGGTTCCACCTGGGCGGGCCGCTGTTCGCGCCGATCCTGCCGCAGACCGTCGAGGCGCTCGCGGCGTTCGAACCGGGGATGATCGTGCCCGGGCACTGCACCGGGTTCGAGGCAGTGCGGGCGATCTCGCTGGCGATGCCTGACGCGTTCGTCATCAACAGCGTGGGCACGCGGTTCGTCGTCTCGGCGTAGACCCCGCGATCCTGACTACTACGTCCCCGTGGACTGCGCGATCGCGCGGCGCACGATGCTCCCCAGGCCCAGGTCCGTGGCACCGCCGGCGCTGACATCCCGCCGCTCGAACGTGCGCAGCGCGAGCAATACAAGCACCGTCGAAATGCCGAGCAGCAGCCCGACATGCCACCAGACGATGCCGTAGACCAGCGGGAGGCCGGCCGGAAGTTCCCGGCAGAAACAACCATCACGACGGAGATGATCTCGGGCGCTTCCTCCTAGAGTAGAGCCCTCCTCCGCTCGCGTCGTGCTCGGCCCAGAGGCGCTCGGCCAGCGCCGCGACCGGGGCGATCTCGACTCGTGAGTCAATGATGTGGTGCACCAGCAGGCCATCGAGCAGCGCGGAGAGCAGCGTGGCGCTATCCGCGGCATTCTGGTCGCCGAAGCCGAATTCGACGAGCGCGGCCTTCACGTCGGCGCGGATGCCGCGAAGGGCGGCCGCCACCGGGGCTCTCGCCTTCGGCTCGCGTATTGCCTCGACGAGGAACTCTGCAAACAGCCGAACCCCCGGGTCGGTCAAGTTGAGACCCTCGATCCAGGCGATCGCTGCGGCCACGCCACGAGCAGCCGTCGGAGCTTCCCGGATGAGCCGGCCCGTCTCGGCGAGTTGGTCCGTGAACCGACGTGTCGCCGCCTCGATAAGGAGTGCGGTCCTGGATCCGAAGTGGTAGTGAACGAGGGCGTTGTTAACACCGGCGCGCTCCGAGATCGCCCGCGTCGTCACGGCCTGCAACTGGCGCTCTTCTAGTAGTTCGGCGGCTGCCGTGAGGATCTTGTCACGCGTGGCGGGCTGTGGGGAGCCGGTCATCAGGACGACGCGATTCGCTGACAAACGAATTCGATGCTGACCCCAGGGCCTCCTTTTCGCGGGCGTTGGCGCGGGCTACCACGAGCGACGCGGTTCCGCATCATACAGGTGGCCTGACCGTGGCGTCGATGCCATGACATCGAAGCTCATCGAAGAACCAGCCAGGGTCGATGGCCTCCTCGGGGAGCACGACTCCCGCTGGAGTCGCCCCGCTGACAAGCCGGTCGATCATGAGAACTGCGCACGTCGCCGTGGTCGACGACTCGCCCATCGCGGCTAGCGTCGCGAGCGCGGTCCCGTGCGGTCCACCCGCCGTGACGACGACCGCCAGCGGCGCCCTGACCGTGTCAGACAGTCCTGCTGTCCCGAAGCTGGCAATCATGCCCGCCAGGCGCGATCGTGTTCTCGCACCGCGTAGCAGCCGCCGCGCAGGAGAGCGCACCGCGCGGCTCAGGACACGACCGACGATCGGCGGATCGATGCCGATCCAGCAATTCGCTTCCTTGACACCGAGGGTCTCCGGGAAGAAGAACTGCTCCGGTAGCGGGAATCGGTACACCGGTCGCGTACCAATTCCGGGAAACTTAACGATCTGGCTGCCGTCGAATGCACTTACCAGCGCGCGCCGTCCATGACGTTCGACCGCATTCGGCGAACTGCTCGCCTCGAGAAGCCATTCGACGGCCGCCCGTCCGAAGGCGTCCCTCATCGAGAGTATCAACGAGACGTCGAGGAGCGCTGGCGACCCGATGCACTGGCACGCAGCGCGCGCAAGGACATTGGTCGCCCCGGGGGAAAGCCCCACACCCACCAGAGCTCTCGTGCCGCTGGCCCACGCGAGCGGTTGCAGATCGAGCATCGCCGAGATGGCCGCCGGGTCAGCCCCGATGTCGGCGTAGCCACAGCCTGCGGCGATCGCGGCCCGAAGCAGTGCCGGATCCCGCTGGTCGATACTGCAGTTCACGACGACGGAACCGGCGTCCAAGAGTTCGGCCGCACCATCGCCGGTGCGCGCATCGATGAATGCCGCCACCGCGCCGTCCGCCAATGTATGGGCAACGCTCTCGGCGGCTGCCTTATTGCGGCCGGCGACAATGACCTGGCCCAGGCCACGATCGAGGATCCGCCGGCAAACGAGCCTGCCGACGTGCCCGTAGCCGCCGACGACGACGATCCGCCGCGCGCTCATGCTCATAGTCGCTGGGCGAGCAGTTGGAGGCCCGGACAACCGAATGTCCCAGCGAAGGCAAGGCTTCGGTAGTCGGCCCGCATCTCGAAGCCATTGCGCTCCCATGCTCCCCGCGCCCGGTGATTGCCGTTGAGACAAAGGATTTGCGCGTGCTCGTGACCCCGGTCGCGCCCGGCGGAGAGCGCTCCGCTGATGAGCGCGTCGACGATGCCACGGGCACGAAACGACGGGAGGACGGCGACATTCTCGATTCCCCAAGAATCCGGATAGTCGCGGGGCGTGCATGCATCGAGGATCGCCGCCCTCGTGAGAATGCCTTCGAGGTCGTGCGAAGGGGCGGTCGAGTTCGTCAGCACGCGGAGGAGGACCCGGGTGAGCACGGGCGTCCCTTCACGGGCGACGTCGAAGGCACTCAGAGCGGCGACGGGTTGCCCCGCAGCTTCGGCGACGGTGAACCGGTCGATGTGGCACCAGTGAGACTCCTCGGATGTCGCGACCGCGGCGAGGATGGCGCTCGCCTCGTCGCCCGACAGTCCGAGCAGCGTCTCCCAGACGCAGCGGTCGAGATGCGATGTCGCTGCGGTGATCATGACCCACGCGAGGAACGGGAGGTCGCCCCGCGTGGCGGGCCGGGTAGAGAACGGCTCCGCTGCTGATTTGGTCAAGGATTTAGTCATCGACCAAATCGTAGCAGCCGTCACCCGGTCCCGCAACCCCCGCCCAAGACGCTGGCCGCGTTCGAGCCGGGGATGATCGTGCCCGGACACTGCACCGGGTTCGAGGCAGTGCGGGCGATCTCGCTGGCGACGCCCGATGCGTTCGTGGTGAACAGCGTCGGCACGCGGTTCGTCGTCTCGGCGTGAAGCCCCGATCCTGACTACGTCCCCGTGGACTGCGCGATCGCGCGGCGCACGATGCTCCCCAGGCCCAGGTCCGTGGCACCGCCGGCGCTGACATCCCGCCGCTCGAACGTGCGCAGCGCGAGCAATACAAGCACCGTCGA
>Ga0326597_10000149_pt1 | contig 128359 bp, 126 predicted proteins | sample RVTome_12_FD_203789 | JGI IMG/M metagenome (GOLD analysis project Ga0326597, IMG submission 203789) | Soil microbial communities from uranium-contaminated site in the Upper Colorado River Basin, Wyoming, United States - RVT100D185 | ecosystem: Environmental > Terrestrial > Soil > Contaminated... | reverse complement strand
CCGTCGGCGGCGAACCACTCCGGCCACAGAGCGTGCACCGGAACGCCGAGATGGGCGGCGATGGCGCGGTTCATGGCCGGGCACGCCTCGTAGATCGCGCGCCGGCCGGTCGACGGCGCCAGGCCGCTGTGCCGCGCCAGCTCCGCGAGGCTCACGCCGGTCTTGCGCACGGCGGCCTTGACGTCCTCCGGGTGCGCGTTCTGCGGGGCGATGGAAGGGGCGGTGGAATCGGGCATGAAGCGTCTCTCGATGCGGTAGAGCGATGGTGAGGATAACCATAAAACTGGTCACTAGCAACCAGTTTAAAGTGGTCAGAGTTCGGCGGCCGCTCGCACGCCCACTTATCTCTCCTCTAATCGTTATAAATCAATGTTTTAGAGGGAACTTTGACCGCTGAAACAAACTCTGACGCGCCGGTCAGGGTTCCAGACGAGAACTCTGACCATTTTACTGGTCGTGTCCGCTCAGTGATCGGTGACGGATCAGTGCGTCGGTTCGCCAGGCGCGCCGGCATTGGTGCCACAACGCTTCAGAACATCGTCGATGGCGCGCGGCCTACTGTCGACAAGCTCGTGGCCATCGCCCGCGCCGGCGGGGTGTCGGTGGACTGGCTGGCCACCGGCGAGGGGCCGCGTGATCGCGCCTCGCATCGCCCGGCCTCGCCCGGACTCGCCGGGCAGCCGGCGGCCTTCGGGGAAGGGGGCGACTTCGTCGCCGTGGCGCGCTACGACGTGCGCCTGTCGGCCGGGGCCGGGGCCGCCGCCGGCCGTCTCAAGGTGGTCGACCGCATTCCGTTCCCGCTCGACCGTTTACGCCGGATTCTCGGCCGTTCCAGCGCCGAGGGCGCCGCCATGGTGGAGGTGGTGGGAGACTCCATGCAGCCCACCATCGGCCACGGCGACCTCGTCATGGTCGATACGTTCGATACGGCCGGGCGCGAGGGCCTGTTCGCGCTCGTCGTCGACGATGACCTCGTGGTGAAGCGGGTGCAGAAGATCGACAACGGGATCGAGGTGATCTCCGATAACCCGGCCTACGGCGCGCGCCGCTTCTCCGGCGACCGCGCCGACCAGGTCCGCCTCATCGGCCGCGTCGTCTGGGTCGCCCGGACCGTCCGTTGAGCGCCTCTTCGACCGGTTCTAAGAGACGTTTCGCGGCCCTCTCGGAGACCGCCCGCCGACTCCAAACCGGTCAGAGTTCCGTGACGCTAAGCCGCGTCTAGATTGATCTAAAAACGGCTTATAAATCAATTATTTGGAGGGAACTCTGACCGCTGAAACAAACTCTGACGCGCCGGTCAGGGTTCCAGACGAGAACTCTGACCCCTTTACCACCCGCGTTCGGGAGCTAATAAGCGCCAAGGGTGTGCGGGATTTCGCGCGGCGCGCCGGAATCCCGCCCAGCTCCCTCCAACACATCCTTGACGGTGGTAAGCCGAATGTCGCGAAGCTCGTCTCCATCGCCCGCGCCGGCGGGGTGTCGGTGGACTGGCTGGCCACCGGCGAGGGGCCGCGTGATCGCGCTCCGCCTGGCCTCGCCGAACCGGCGGCGCCGTTCGCCGCCGCAGTGGGCGCAAATCCCTGCGAATCCGCCCTTCTGTTCGACGACCTTCTTATGGCCGAGATGATCGAGGCCACCATCGAGCTGTGGCCGCGCTTCCGCGATACGCCGCCGTCCGCCGCCCAGGTCGCCGCCATGGCCGTCCGCCTCTACCGCCGCGCCGCCGTCCGCGGCCGCATCGCCATCGGCGAAATCATCGCCGCGATGATGGAGCCCTGACGAGCCCTCCGCGGCGTCCGCTGAGAGGTCTCTGGCAAACCTCCGAGAGCCCCCTCCCGGAGTCCAGCTTCCACTGTCGAAACGGCCCGATTCGCCCCCGAGTCCAGATTCCAGACCGCCCGCCGACCCTTCTCCCCCTACGCCCCGAAAACCCCTGTTTTCCGCCCCTGTCCCACCATGTCCAGCCGAATCCCGCCCAATCCCGCCTCACTCCAGATACAAGTGACGGTCTACACTCACCCGCTCTCTGGCGCTCGCACCCTCTCCCCCCGCGAGCGGGCGGAGAGGGTTTTCATCCACGTCACTGGTCACTTTCAGGGCAGCTCGCATTGGGAGGACGCCGCGTCCCAGGCCACCCCTTCGCGGCCGTGGTAGAAGCCGTTGGCGAAGGGGGCGAAGGGCACGAGGCGCGCGAGCGCGCCATCCGCCTCGCCGGCGTCCAAGCGCCCGTCCAGCATGTCGCGGAACAGTTGCGCCACCGCCACCATGTCGACGGCCTGCGGCCACAGGCGGAACCGCCCCACCCCGGCGGCGCACATGGCCGCCATTTCATGACACAGGTTGGCGACCGCCCAGGACTGGGTCTGGGTGCCGTTGACGGCGAGGAAGGGCTGGCCGTCCAGCGTCTCCACCGCCATGCCGTCGGGGTCCTCGCCGCACACGTACTGGCAGCCGTCCTTGTGCAGCCCGTGGGCGCGGGCGTGATAGCAGCGCGCCGAGATGGCGAGCGGCAGGCGGCCGAAGGCCTGTACCTCGGTCTCGGCACCGAGTGCGGCGGCGGCGGCGGCGAGCACGGCGATGGTGGCGGCGTCATGCTCGGCCGGCAGCACGAAGCGTACCGCCCCGCGCCCCGCCAGGAAGGCGAGCGTGTCCTCGTTGTAGACGTTGACCAGGGGACCGATTACGTGCGGCCGGCCGGCCATCAGCGCCACGCCGGCCATGTCGTTGGCCTCGATCTCGAGCGCCGGGTCGGCGGCCAGCGCCGCGATCCCGTCCTCGTCGCGGGCGTCCTGCACCAGCGCGGCGGTGGAATGGATCACCGCCTTGCCGGCCCGCAGCAGCCGCTCCACCACGTCGGCGGTCACGTCCGCCACCAGCGGCACGCGCTTGGCGCACACCACCTCGCCCACGTGCACCGCATCCACCGGCGCCTCGTCGGCGACGCGGAAATAGAAATCGCGCCGCCGTTCCGCCGGCCAGTTGTAGAGCAGCGGTCCGAGGGTGAGTTTCGCGGCGGCCGGCTTGACCGCGTTCATCGCCAGCCCTTCTCGTAGGCGCCGGTGGTGCCGCGGGCGCCTTCCTGCAGCGCCGCAAGGCCGGCGCGCGGCACCGGCGCACCGGTGGCGGCCGCGTCCACCGCGCGGCGGAAGGCGCTGACCACCTGGACCACATAGGCGCGGCCGCGCTGGCGCCCCTCGATCTTGAGCGCCCTGACGCCCGCCTTCATCAGGGCCGGCAATACGGCTGTGGCATCGAGAGACGTGGGGTCTTCGAACAGATGGCCGGCCGCGCCGCGGGCCACGAACCGTCCCTTGCACAGGGTGGGGTAGCCGGCGGGCCGGTCGTCCGGCACCGCATCGATGGTGAAGTCGCCCAGCGCCGTCATCATTTCGTCGCCGCGCCGCTCGAAGCGCACATGGCTGGCGGGCGAGCATACGCCGTCGCGGTTGGGCGACTTGCCCGTGCACCACGACGACAGGGCGCAGCGCCCCTCCGCCATGACGCACAGCCCGCCGAAGGCGAACACCTCGGTTTCCACAGGCACACGCGCGTTGAGCGCGGCGATCTCGTCCACCGTCAGCACGCGGGGCAGCACCGCGCGCTTCACCCCGAACGCCTCGTGGTAGAAGCGAAGCGCCGCCGGGGACGCCGCCGATGCCTGCACCGAAAGGTGCAGCCGCTGTCCGGGATGGGTGCGCGCCGCATAATCGAGCAGCCCGGTATCGGCGAGGATCAGCGCGTCGGCGCCGAGCCGGACCGCATCGTCCACGGCCGACCGCCACGGACCGGGCCGGCCGGCGGCCGGGAAGGTGTTGATGGCGACGAAGACCTGGCAGCCCTTGCCGTGGGCGTAGGCGACGCCGCGGGCCAGATCGGTGCGGTCGAAGTTGAGACCGGGAAAGTTGCGCGCGTTGGTCTCGTCGCGAAAGCCCAGATAGACCGCGTCGGCCCCCGCATCGACGGCAACGCGCAGCGCGGCCGGCGTACCCGCGGGACAGACCAGTTCCAGCGGCTTGGCGTTCATCGGATCGCCCGGCCGCTGCCCTGCGCCGGCGGCGCCGGCAGGGCGGTAACGCGGTCGGCCGGCACCCGCAGCGCCGCCGCCCGGTCGTCGCAGCGCCGCGTCACGGGTCCCAGCAGCGCCACGCGCAGCGCATCCAGATCGTCCGCCGCGCGCCTGAGCAGCGCCAGCCCGATTCCTGCCGCGCCGCGCGCCGCCGGCGCCATTGGCCCGAGCGCGGACAGCACGTCGCCCAGCACGTCGATCTCGGCGCTTTCCAGCGCATTGCGCAGCGTCACCACGGCAGACGCGTCGCCCTCGACCGAGAGGGCGCGCGAGAAGAACACCGCATCGCCGTCGATGCGCCCCTCGGCGAGGTCGATCAGCATGGCAAGCGGCCCGCGGATCACCGCGCGCGGGGCAGGATCGTCGCCGGCCACCGGCTTGCGCACTGGCACGAGCGCCGGCGGGCTGGCGCCCGGGCGCAGCACGAAGGCGAAGGGCAGTTCCTCGGGATCGATGACCACCGCGTCCTCGCCGAGATCCGCCAGCCGGGAGAAGACTCCGGGATGACGGCGGCGCATGGCGTCGAGCGCCAGCCCGACCAGCGGACGCAGCGCCGCCTCGGGCAGCGGGCGCAAAGCGAGCCCGGCAAGGACAGCCGGCGTCAGCGCAGGCGTTGCAACGGTCCGGCGATCATCCACGCGGCGAATTTCCCAGTATTCCGTAGCGGTAAGCGAACGGTAACACCCTGATCCGCAAGCGTCGGTGCGTAAATTGTCGCAGCGGTCGCCGTTCCCGATCGGGCAGCCCGCGCTACCTCTTGACCGCCCGGTGACAGGCGAGGACGCCGCCCGGCGCCCGCCGGACCGAAACGTCCGAAAATCCAAGGGCACGCAGCAGGGCGGTCAGTTCGGAGGCGGTATAGAACAGCTGTATGGCGCGCACGAAATAGTCGCAGCACGACCGGGCGTCGGCGCCGGACCGGAACAGCAGCGCCGTCAGCGGCACGGAGGCCCTGAGGAAGGCGCTGTAGAGCGCCTCGACCACCCTGCTTTCCGGCCGCAGCATGTCGCTGTGAAAGAACCGCCCGCCCGGTTTCAGCACGCGCCTGATCTCGGAGAACACCTGGACCACCTGCAGATGCCGCGACGCCCATTGCAGGCTGACCACGTCGAACGAGTTGTCGGGAAAGGGCAGCGCGTGCGCGTCGTTGATGACCGATTCGATATGGAAGCCCAGCGAGCGGGCATTGGCGCAACCGACCGCCTGCATCGCCTCGCTGCGGTCCAGCGCGGTCAGCCGCAGGTCCGGCTGGCGCTGCAGCAGGCCGATGCCGACCCAGTTGGTGCCGGCGCAGACATCCAGCACCCTGTCGCCGGGCCGGGCGTCGATGAACGACACGAACTGCCAGCGCCAGACATTGCACAGCCCCAGGCTCGCCACGTTGCTGGCGATGCCGTAATAGGGCGCCACGTCGGAGAACACCGCGTTGAGCCGCTCGTTCCATATGGCGGAGAATTCCTGCCGGCGCGCCACTTCCCGCATGGAGAAATCGAGAGCGGCCGGCGACAGCGCGGCAGTTTCAACGATGGGGCAATCGTCCACGCGTCAGCTTCCCTTGGCAGTCCAAGGCGAAATGATAAACGTTAAACGCCCGAATCTATAGGGTCGGAGTCGAAAATGTCGCAGCCGGGAGCCGCGGTCGGAACCGGCGTGAAATCAGGCGACGGCCCGCCCCTTCCCCCGCCGCCGCATCCAGCCCATCAGGGTGAGCCCGACGGCGAACAGAACGGCAACTTCCGGCTCGGGAATCGACCCGGAAACGCCGCGCGGGTCGATCCACTGGTTGTTGGCGATGTTGGCGTCCGGCGCGCTGATCTGGAAGGGGAGATTCCCGTTGAAGACCGGGCCGGGGCCGAAGGTCAGCGTGCTGCCAAAATCGACGTCCAGGCTGGATGCGGACAGCTCGGTGAAAACGCCCCGGATCGGGCTCTGGCTGAACGAGTTCATGAAGACCAGCAGCTCATATTCGCTGTCGGGAGCGAGCGAAAATTCGGCCGTCGTGAAGCTGATCAGGTTCTGATTGAGGATATAGCCGGCGAGAAGGCCGTCGGGCGGCAGATCAGGGCGGAGTACCAGTCCGGCCTGAGGGAACCCGCCTTCAGGCACGGTCGTGACGACTATGGCGCCATTCTGGCTCAATATGGTCGAACCGCCGACCTGCTTGAGGCGCACGCCAACACTCAGGGCGCCTTCGGCATTCATGCCGACCGGCACACCCCCGGAAAAATGCCCGCCCATCGAAAAATTTATCGATGTCGGACTTGTGGCGCATGCGGCGGCGCCCGCCGGGCACGTCGTGAACAGGCTGACGGTAAACTCGGCGCCCGACCTTGCTTCCGAGACCCCCGACAGGCCGACCTGGGAGCTGTTCGACGAAACGCCGAGGAAGCCTCGCCCTGCCACCGCGTCGGCGATCGCATTGCGGTTGCCCCCCAGCATTTCGGTGTGGCTCGTCACCGTACTGCCGTCGGTGGAAGAGTTGACCTCCGCCGGCCCCAGAATACCGCCGATGCTCGACCGCGACTCGGCACTGAAAAACGGGCTCGCGATGGCACCGGTCGACCCGAACGCCAGCACGGTCGTGACGAACGCCGCCACGGACAACTTCGTAAACATCGGACATCTCCAGTGGAGAAAGCGGTTGCGGAAAATCACGCGCAGAACGCCAGCGCAGGAGGGGAAAAACCGCGGTACGCCCGCGGGCAGTAAAAACGCCCCGGACCGACGGGGCGGCAATCACACGGCAAGAAAACGCAAGAAAACGCAAGAAAACGCAAGATTAGAGATGCAAAAATCATGCCATATTGGTTAACAGCCGAATTGTCGTTTGTTTTCATGTGGGCGATCGAAGACGTCTCCGACCGCCTCAGTCGGATTGTAAAAAATTCCGACACAACCAGTACGTATCGAAGCGCCTTTCAGAGCTTTTTTTCGGCGCCGCTTCTTGTGGTCTGGGTCCCGGCCGAAGTCGTCGGCCGGCGGTGCACGGCGTGCGTCCCGCGGCCATGCCGGAACCGGCGCCCGCCAGCGGACGCGATGGCCGCGATCGCTGCGCCGGCGCCGGCGATACGCCAGGTCTCCGCGTCAGGCCGCCACGGGCATTTTCCGCCGCCGCCGCATCCAGCCCGTCAGCGCCAGGCCGGCGCCAAACAGGACAACCATGGCGGGTTCGGGAACCGAAGTGGACGTGCCGCGCGGGTCGGTCCACTGGTTGTTCGCGATGTTGGCGTCCGGCGACTCGATGCTGAAATCGAAGCTGCCGTTGAACACCGGCCCCGGGCCGAAGGTCAGGGTGTGCGAGAAATCGACGGCAAGGTCGGAATGGTCGCCGAGCTGGAGGTTGGTCCGGGAATTGGCAAGACTGTCGGCGCTTAGCGCAACCTCGAGCCGGTACTCGCTGTCGGCTTCAAGCAGGAAGTCGCCGGTGTGGAAGAAGAAGCCGCTGCTGTTGAGGATGTAGCTGCTCAGAATGCCGGTCGGCGGGCCGAAGGTGCCATTGTTCCACTGCATCAGACCCACCCCGGGAATGGTAATGGCGCCCGCATTGCCGGTCTCCTGCATCAGGGTCGCCCCGCCCCCGCTCAAGCGTATGAATACGCTTATGGACCCTTCCGCGTTGGCGCCGACGGGCCCACCACTTTCGGCAAGGAAAGAGCCACCCAGCGAAAAATTTATCGACGTCGTGGTTGCGGCGCAGGCGGTTCCCGAAACGCACGAGCCGGTGACGATCCCGACGTCGAAATATCCGCCGGCCCGCGCTTCGACCGTTTGCAGGATCGGGTTGTTTTCGGCAAAGGCACTCGCCCGAACGCCGATGAGGCCCCCCCCCACATTGGCATCGGCCGATCCGATCCGGCCCGACGCGCTTATTGCGGCGTGGCTGTTGAGAGGGCTCCCGTCTGTTGACGTTTTCGCGTCCACGACAGGGAACAAACGGGCCGCATCCACACGTGCCGTCGCCTCGAAAAAAGGTGCGGCGAGAGCGGCGGTCGAGACGAAGCCCAGCATGATCGGGAAAAGCGCCGCCACGGACAACTTCGTAAACATCGGACATCTCCAGTGGAGAAAGCGGTTGCAGAAAAACTCGCGTAGAACGCCAGCGCAGGAGAGGAGAAACGCGGCACGCCCGCAGGCACTAAAAACGCCCCGGACCGACGGGGCGGCAATCGCACGGCAAGAAAACGCAAGATTAGCGACGCAAAAATCATGCCATATTGGTTAACAGCCAAATTGTCGTTTGTTTTCATATCGGCGGTCAAAGACATCTCCGACCGCCGCAGTCGGATTGTAAAAATTTCTGACACAATCGGTGCGTCCTGACGCGCCTTTCAGAGCTTTTTATCGGCGCCGGTTCTTGTGGTCTGGTCCCGGCCGAAGTCGTCGGCCGGCGTTGCACGGCGTGCGTCCCGCCGCCATGCCGGAACCGGCGCAGGCCGCAATGCCAATGCCGTGCGGCTATTCTTGACCCTGCCGGTAGGCGATCCTATCGTCCGGCAGGCGCGGGGTGGGCCGCGCGGAACGAGGGGTTTCATGGCGATGCGGGCGACGCCCTTGGCGCGCGACGGTGGCATGCTGGAAAGCGCGCTGTCCGACCTGGCGGAAGCGGGGCGGTTCTGCGCAGCGCGCGGCTGGGTCGTCGCCACCAGCGGCAATCTCTCGCGCCGGCTGGACGCGACGCGCATGGCGGTCACCGCCTCGGGGCGCGACAAGGGGGCGCTGACGGCGGCCGACATCGCGGCGGTGGACCTGGCGGCGCCGCTGCCCGCCGGCGTCTCGGCGGAAGCGCCGCTGCACGTGGCGCTCTATTGCCGCGATCCCGCCATCGGCGCCATCCTGCACGTGCACTCGGTGGCGGCGACGCTGATTTCCCGGTCCCGCGAAGCGGCGGGCGAGGTGGTGCTGCACGGCTACGAAATGCTCAAGGCACTTGCCGGCATCGGTACCCACGAGGCGACGGTGCGCGTGCCGGTGTTCGCCAACGACCAGGACACGGAACGGCTGGCCGCGCTGGTCGATCGGCGCCTCACCGGCGCCCCCGGCGAGGTGGGCTATCTGATCGCCGGGCACGGGCTCTATGCCTGGGGCCGCAACATGGCCGAGGCGCGCCGCCACCTGGAGGCGTTCGACTTTCTGTTCACCTGCGAGCTGGAAAATGGGAGGCTGCTGCCATGACCACCCTGACCGTGTGGCGCGAGGACGCGCCCGACACGCCCGAGACCGTCACCGGCGACGGCGCGGAGATCGCCCGGCTGCTGAACGCCGCCGGCGTGCGCTTCGAACGCTGGCGCGCCGCGCAGCCCTTGCCGGACGGCGCCGGCCCGGACGCGGTGCTGGCGGCGTATGCGAGCGAGGTGGCGCGGCTGAAGCGCGAGGATGGCTACGTCACCGCCGACGTGGTGCGCCTGGCGAAAGGCACTCCCGATACGGCCCCCATGCGCCGGAAGTTCCTGTCCGAGCACATCCACGGCGAGGACGAGGTGCGCTTTTTCGTCGAGGGATCGGGTGCCTTCTACCTGCGCATCGGCGGCAAGGTGCACCAGGTGGTGTGCGAGAAGGACGACCTGATCAGCGTGCCGGCAGGCACCCGCCACTGGTTCGACATGGGGCCCGACCCGCATTTCTGCTGCATCCGCCTGTTCAGCAATCCGGACGGATGGGTGGCGCAGTACACCGGCGACGCAATCGCCGACCGCTTCCCCCGCTTCCAACTGGCCGCCGCTTAGCGACGGACGGCGCGGCACGGTACATCCCATGCCGCCTCCCAAGGCCATCGTCACCGACATCGAGGGCACCACCACACCCATCGCCTTCGTCAAGGAAACCCTGTTTCCCTTCGCCCGCGCACGGCTGGCGGCGTTCGTCGCCGGGCACCGCAACGACCCGGCGGTCGCCGCCGCGCTGAAGGCCGTGCGTGACGAGGCGGGAGGGTCGCTGAACGATGCGGCGGTGATGGAAACGCTGATTGGCTGGATCGATGCCGACCGCAAGGCGGCGCCGCTCAAGACTCTTCAGGGACTGATCTGGCAGGCGGGCTACGCCAGCGGCGAACTGAAGGCGCCGGTCTATGCCGATGCCGCCGACTGTCTCCGCCGCTGGCATGCGGCGGGCATCGCGCTCTACGTCTATTCCTCCGGCTCGGTGCCGGCACAGAAGCTGCTGTTCGGCCACAGCGACCGCGGCGACCTGACGCCGCTGTTCGCCGGCTGGTTCGATCTTTCGACGGGATCCAAGCTGGAGCCGGAGAGCTACCGGAAAATCGCCGGCGCCATCGGCGCGGCCCCCGGCGGGATCCTGTTCCTCTCCGACCACCCCGGCGAGCTGGATGCGGCGCGCGCCGCCGGGCTGCGCGCCGTGCGGCTCGACCGCGGCGATCCGCCGCCGGCGCCGCCGGGCAGTCATCCCTGTGTTACAACCTTCGCCGACATCGTGTTCGACCCTGACGGAAAGCCGCGCCAATGACCGACGCCGCGCCCGAGTCCCCCATCGCCGTCGCCATCGTGCCGGTGACTCCGTTCCAGCAGAACTGCTCGCTGGTGTGGTGCCGGAAGACCAACCGGGGCGCGGTGGTGGACCCCGGCGGCGAGGTGGACCGGCTCGAGGCGGGCATCCGGGAATGCGGGTTCGAGCCCGAGAAGATCCTCATCACCCACGGCCATATCGACCACGCCGGCGGCGCGGCCGAGCTTTCGCAACGTCTGGACGTGCCCATCGAGGGACCGCACCGGGACGACCTGTTCCTGATCGAGGCAATGGAGGAGAGCGCCGCCCGCTGGGGTCTCGCCGACGCGCGGCCCTTCGAGCCGGCGCGCTGGCTGACGGCGGGAGACATGGTGACGGTGGGAGCGCTGGACTTCGAGGTCTTCCACTGTCCCGGCCACACGCCGGGCCACGTGGCCTACCTTTACCGCCCGGCGCGGCTCGCCTTTGTCGGCGACGTCCTTTTCCAGGGTTCCATCGGACGCACCGACTTCCCACGCGGCGATCACGCAACATTGATCCGCTCCATCCGTGAGGTGCTGTTCCCGCTCGGCGACGACATCGCCTTCATTCCCGGCCACGGCGAGCCTTCCACCTTCGGCGACGAGCGCCGCACCAACGCGTTCGTCGGCGACCGGCTGTTTGCCTAGCCGTATGCCGAAATTCCGCTGCCGGGGGCCATCCATGCCGGGCCGATCGGCGCATGACCGGCGGGTTTCCGTCGCCTTTCACCGCCTTCCGGTCATGGCATGACGTCGACGGGAACCCGAATAAAGGGTGAAAACCACCGACGGGCGAACGGGTCGATCCGCGTTTATGCGATGTGCTGGATGAAACCGGGCTTACACGCCGGCCCAGATTCTGCTTGCCGGGCGGGTTACGGGCGAGGAATCATTTCGCCTTCGTGATTTGCGAGCGATTGAATTCCCGGCCCGCTCGTTCATATGAAGTCGGATTTATCGGGTGCGGCCCTATCGAATGAAAAAGTTCCTTACGCTCCTTATCGCCGCCGGTCTGGTCGCCGGGGGCGTTTATTATTATCTGGACGGAGCGGCGACGGGTCCTGCCGGTTCCGCCAAGGGCAAGAAGCGCGGCGGCGGGCCGGTGCCGGTGCTGGTGGCGCAGGTGCGCAGCCAGACCGTGCCGGTAACCATAGATACCATCGGGTCCATGCAAGCGCTGGCCACCGTGGCGGTCAAGTCGCGGGTCGACGGGCAGATGATGGAGTCGTTCTTCCGCGACGGCCAGCTCGTCCACAAGGGGGACCGGCTGTTCACCATCGATCCGCGTCCTTTCCTCGCCAAGGTGCATGAGGTCGAGGCGAACCTGGCCCGCGACCGGGCGCAGCTCGCCAATGCCCGGTCGGACCTTTCCCGATACCAGCGATTGTCGCAGAGCGGCTATTCCTCGCAGCAGAAATTCGATCAGGCGCGTGCGGCCGCAGAGGTCTACGCCGCGGCGGTGAAGGCCAATTCCGCTGCCCTGGAACGGGCAAAGCTGGACCTGGAGTTCACCACCATCCGCTCTCCCATCGACGGACGGCTGGGCAGCGTGCTGGTGGACCCCGGGAACCTGGTCAAGGCCAACGATTCCAGCCCGCTGGTCGTGATCAACCAGACCAAGCCCATCTACGTCGCCTTCTCGGTGCCCGAGCAGCACCTGCCCGAAATCAAGAGTCGCATGGCCGCCGAGGGGCTGGGGGTCGAGGTTATCGTGCCCGGCGCGTCCAGCCCCGCCGAACGCGGCAAGGTGGCGTTCGTCAACAACGCGGTCGACGCCGCCACCGGCACCATCCAGCTCAAAGCCGAACTGGCGAATGCCCGCGAGCAGCTCACCCCCGGCCAGTTCGTGCGCGTGAACCTGGTGCTGCGAGAAATCCCGAACGCGCTGGTCGTGCCGTCCCAGTCGGTGCAGAACGGCCAGATGGGCAGCTACGTCTATATCGTTCAGCCGAACCAGCGGGTGGTGCTGAAGCCGGTCGAGCTGGGCCCGCCGTGGAAGGACAACGTGGTCGTTTCCGGCAAGCTCGCCTCCGGCGATACGGTGGTGACGGAAGGACATCTGCGACTGCGCCCCGGCGCACGCGTCACCATTACCCCGGAAACCGCGGGCGCCGGGGGACAGGGTGCCGGCAGCAAGGCGGGCAAGAAGCGCGGCAGGAAGAAGAAGCCCGCGTCATGAATCTGCCCCAGCTGTGCATCCATCGCCCCGTCATGACCACGTTGCTCATGGCCGGCCTTCTGCTCTTCGGCGTGATGGCCTACAGGGCGTTGCCGGTGAGCGAGTTGCCCAATGTCGAATTCCCTACCATCCGGGTGAACGCGAACCTTGCCGGCGCCGACCCGGAAACCATGGCCTCGGCCGTGGCGACCCCGCTGGAGAACCAGTTCTCCACCATCGCCGGCCTCGCCTCGATGACATCCAGCAGCGCGCTGGGACGCACCACCATCATCCTGCAGTTCGCCCTGGACAAGGACATCGACGCCGCGGCCCAGGACGTGCAGGCGGCCATCGCCTCGGCCCAGCGCCGTCTTCCGACCGGAATAGATCCGCCGTCGTTCCGCAAGGTGAACCCGGCGGCGGCGTCGATCTTCTACATGGCGCTGAGCTCGCAGACCCTGCCGCTGCCGCTGGTCAACGAGTATGCCGAGACCATCCTCGCCCAGCGCATCTCCACCATCAGCGGCGTGGCGCAGGTGCAGGTGTTCGGCTCGCAGAAATACGCGGTGCGCGTGCAGGTGGACCCCGATCTGCTGGCGGCCAAGGGAATCGGCATCGACGAGGTGGCGCGCGAGGTGAACCGCGCCAACGTCAACCAGCCCACCGGCTCGCTCGACGGCGAGCACCGCACCATGACCATCCGCGCCACCGGGCAGCTGATGGACGCACCCGCCTACCGCTCGCAGATCATTACCTACCGCAACGGCGCGCCGGTGCGCCTCGAACAGGTCGGCCGGGTGATCGACAGCGTCGAGAACAACAAGGTGGCGGGCTGGTTCAACAACACCCGCGCCGTGATCCTCGCGGTGCAGCGCCAGCCTGGTACCAACACCATCGAGGTCGTCGACAGCATCCGCACCGTACTGCCCGCCTTCGAGGCGCAGCTTCCCGCCGCCATAAACCTCGACATTCTCTACGACCGCTCGCAGTCCATCCGCGAATCCATCGACGACGTGCAGTTCACCCTGGTGCTGGCGGCGGCGCTGGTGGTGATGGTGATCTTCGTCTTCCTGCGCAACCTGTCGGCGACGCTGATCCCGTCGCTGGCGCTGCCACTGTCGGTCATCGGCACGTTCGGCGTGATGTACCTGTTCGGCTTCAGCCTCGACAACCTGTCGCTGATGGCGCTGACCCTGTCGGTCGGCTTCGTGGTTGACGACGCCATCGTCATGCTGGAAAACATCGTCCGCCACATGGAGCAGGGCAAGACGCCGCGCCAGGCCGCCATCGACGGCTCGCGCGAGATCGGCTTCACCATCCTGTCCATGACCGCCTCGCTGGCCGCCGTGTTCATCCCCGTCCTGTTCATGGGCGGCATCGTCGGCCGGCTGCTCTACGAGTTCGCGGTGACCATCGTCGCCGCCATCCTGGTGTCGGGCTTCGTGTCCCTCACCCTGACGCCCATGATGTGCAGCCGCTTCGTCAAGCCGCACGGCGCCGAGCGCCACGGCCGGCTGTTCCGGCTGACCGAGCGCGGGTTCGACCTGTTGCTGGCGGGCTATGACCGGTCGCTGCGCTGGTGCCTGCACAACCGCCTGGCAGTGGTGGTCGTGTTCTTCCTCACCATCGCCGGCACCGGCTACCTCTACACGGTGGTGCCCAAGGATTTCCTGCCCAGCGAGGATACGGGGCGTATCATCATATTCACCGAAGGGGCGCTCGACAGCTCCTTCGCAAACATGGTGCGCTACCAGCGCCAGCTCGCCGACATCGTTCAGAAACACCCGGACGTGGCGGGGTTCATGTCGTCGGTGGGTGCCGGCGGCCCGCGCGCCACCGGCAATTCGGGCACGATGTTCCTCCGCCTCAAGCCGCGCGGCGAGCGCACCAGAAACGCCGACCAGATCATCCAGGAGTTGCGCCGCCAGTTCGCCGGCGTGCCCGGCATCCGCGCCTTCCCGCGCAACCCGCCCGCCATCCGCATCGGCGGACGCACCACCAAGGGCGAATTTCAGTACACGGTGCAGGCGCTGGAGCTGGATACCCTCTACAAGGCGGCGCAGACCATGGAGGACGCGCTGCGCGACCTGCCCGGATTCCAGGACGTGAACACGGACCTGGACCTCAACAGCCCGCAGCTCATGGTCACCATCGACCGCGACAAGGCGGGACGGCTCGGCGTCACCCCGGCGCAGATCGAGGACGCGCTGGCAAGCGCCTTCGGCGCGCGCCAGATCTCCACCATCTTCACCCCGTCGAACCAGTACGACGTGATCCTCGAGGTGCTGCCCCGGTACCAGGGGGATCCCAAGGCGCTTGACCGGCTGTATCTGCGCTCCAGCACGGGGCGGCTGCTGCCGCTGACCGCGGTGACCACGCTCAGCCGCTCCACCGGACCGCTGACCGTGAACCACCAGGGCCAGTTGCCGTCGGTCACCATCTCGTTCAACCTGGCGCCGGGCATCTCGCTGGGCACGGCGGTCGATGCCATCAACGCCGCCGAACGCGCCGCCAAGATCCCGGCGACGGTGAGCACGTCGTTCCAGGGCGCCGCCCAGGCGTTCCAGGACTCTCTAAAGGGCATGGGCCTGCTGATGCTGATGGCCGTGCTGGTCGTCTACCTGGTTCTCGGCATCCTGTACGAGAGCTTCATCCACCCGCTGACCATCCTGTCGGGCCTGCCGTCGGCCGGTGTCGGGGCGCTGCTGACCCTGATGCTGTTCAACGAGCCGCTGAGCCTCTATGCCTTCGTCGGCATCATCATGCTGGTGGGTATCGTCAAGAAGAACGCCATCATGATGATCGACTTCGCGCTGGAGCGGCAGCGCAGCCAGAACATCGCGCCGCTGGAGGCCATCTACCAGGCCTGCCTGATCCGCTTCCGCCCCATCATGATGACCACCATGGCGGCGCTGATGGGCACGCTGCCCATCGCCCTTGGCCACGGCGCCGGTGCGGAATCGCGCCGACCGCTGGGCCTCGCCGTGGTCGGCGGGCTGGTGCTGTCGCAAATCCTGACCCTCTACATCACGCCGGTGATCTATCACTACATGGACCGGCTGGGGCGGATCGGCAGACGCCAGGAAGCGGCCATGGATCATCCCGTGCCGGTGCTGGCCGAGAGCGGCGGTGGCGCCACGGCCGCGGCGCATCTCCCGGCCCGCGACGCGGATCGCTAGGGCGTTAACGCCGCCGCTCCTGATTCTCGCGCACGCCCCCCCCATGGCGCGCCCGCGGTCGAGCCTGCCACCCTCCGGAATCAGGGCGAACGACGGAAAACCAGGAGAAAATTTAAGGAAATCGATACGGGGAGAGGGCCGGCACCAAACGCCGTGCCGGCCCTCCCTGGCGCCACCCCGGTAAAACTGGTTCGTGCGCCGACACCCTGAACATACGCACGGGTGGCGATCCCATCAGTGATGCACATCACAAAGGCGGGGGGCCTTGCGTTTTCGTGACCGGCGGGGGGCCGGACAGCGCCTGCGATCAGACAGTGGCGGCGGGCAGCAACGGGAGTAGAATGATTATAAGAGCGTAAAAAACCGCCACGGAGAGAACACGGGATGGGGTTTGCGGAAACGGTTCGCGCCCGGCTGCCGGCGCAGTCCGTGCTGACCTCGCTGTCGGCCGAGGAGTTCGAGTCGCTGTTCGCCTTCGCCGTGAGCCGCCGGCTGGCGCGCGGCGAGGTGCTGTTCGAGCGCGACGATCCAGGCGACAGTATGATGGTGGTGGTGTCCGGCACGCTGAAGGCCTGCACCATCACCTCGCGCGGGCGCGAGGTGGTATTCGACTATATCGGGTCGGGCGGACCGGTGGGCGAGATTGCCCTGCTCGATGGCGCACCGCGCACCGCGCGCGTAGTCGCGATGGAGCCGGCCGAGCTGGTGGTCCTGCAGCGCCGCTTCCTGCTGCCGTGGCTGACGAAGCATCCCGGTGCCAGCCTGCGCTTCATCGAGGTCCTGTGCGCCCGGCTGCGCCGCACCAACGCGCTGGTGGAAGACAACGCGGGCCTCGCCATGGGACCCAGGCTGGCGCGCGGGCTGCTTCGGCTGGCCGAAGACCACGGGGTGCGCAAGGCCGGACGGGTACGGCTCGACTTTCCCATCAGCCAGGGAGATCTCGGCAACTATGTCTCGCTGTCGCGCGAGAATGTGAACCGCCAGCTCCGCGACTGGGCCCAGGCCGGCTATATCGAGCTGGCGCGGGGGCGCATCAGCATCGTGGACCATGACGCGATCGCCGACATCGCCGAGGCGGTGGAATAGCGCCACCGTTCCCGTTCCGGATTTTCTCCTTGATCCTGTTGCGACTACAGGTTCTAGGCTGTCCGCGATCGGAACCGGCGGTGGTGATCGACGGCAGGCTGGCGGGCTGCTGCGCCGGTCGCGACCCCGACGCGGCGACTCTCGGAAGCTCCGGACCCGGCCAGCTGCCCGGATAGCGCCCCGCCTCACCAGTGGACGGCGCTCAGCAGGTTGGAATAGCCGTCGGTCCACACCCGCAGGTCGGGCCGGGGCACCAGTCGCGTCCAGCGCCTGTCGCCCGCGTATCGCGCCTCGGCGGCCCCGTGCGGCGCCATGACCACCCAGGTGGAGGCCGAGACGTTGGGGTCGCCGTCGTCCACGTCGTGATCCTGCACGAAAGCCGTCATGCCGAGGTGCGGCGCTACGGCGCCCAGAACCGGTGCGAGGTCGAGGTAGCGGTTGGAGATGTTGAACACGATGGCGCCGTCGCTGGCGAGCTTCGAGCGGTAGAGGCCCACCGCCTCGGCGGTGAGCAGGTGCACGGGCACCGCGTCGGAGGTAAAGGCGTCAAGCACGATCAGGTCGTAGCCGTGCGCCGGTGCGGCGGCGATGGTCAGCCGTCCGTCGCCGAGTACGATGTCGGTCCTGGCCGGACAGTCCTTGAGGAAGGTGAACAGGCCGGAATCGCGCGCCACCCTTTGAACCGCCGGGTCAATCTCGTAGAAGGTCATATGCTGACCCTTCACGGCGAGACAGGCCAGCGTGCCGGCTCCCAGCCCCACGACGGCGATGCGCCCGTCCCCGCGCCGGACCGCCGTTTCCGCGAACACCTGCGCGACCGGGCTGTCCGGCGAATAGTAGGTGATGGGCCTGAGACGCAGGGAAGGCGCAAGAAGCTGCGCCCCGTGCTGGGTGGTGCCGTGATAGATCACGCGCGTATTCAGCACCTCGTCATCGACCACGCGCAGGATGCCGAAGAAATTGCGGTCGGAGAACACCACGTTCTCGCGGAACTGGGGCACGATCCACCCGGCGGCGAGGATGCCCGCCGTCATCAGACCGAAACGAACCGGACGCGCCAGCGCGGCCATGCAGCCCAGCGCCAGCACCAGGCTGACGGTGGTGAGCAGCGCCATGTCGTCTTCGGTCACCTCTTTCTCGGTGAAGCGGGCCAGCAGCACCATGGCGGCGAACCACACCAGCGGCACGCCGAAATCGAGCAGCCGCGCGCGCCGGCTGTCGGCGCCCGAGCGCGGGCGCAGCAGCAGCGCCACCACCATCATCAGCGGATACTCGATGTGGGTGGCGAAGAGCACCGGCGCCACCAAGGCATTGAACAACCCGCCCAGCACCCCGCCCAACGACAGCAGCAGGTAGAATTCGGTCAGATGGCGCGACGCGGGACGGGTGCGCGCCAGCTCGCCATGACAGGCCAGTGCGGTGAGGAAAAAGGCGGCGAAGTGCAGCGCCATCATCCAGTATGTCGCCTCGTGCAGTCCCCAGAAGAAGAGCAGCAGCGCCGGCAGCACCGCCACCGGCTGGACCAGCAGCGTCATGCGGTGCGTCAGCAGCGGCCGCTTGGCGAAGGCGATCATGAAGGTGACGAGGTAGGCGGCGAGCGGAATGATCCACAGCAGCGGCACCGCCGCGATGTCGGTGGTGACGAAGGTGGTCAGCCCGAGCAGCAGGCTGGACGGCGCGAAGGCCAGCGCCACCCAGCGGAGCCTCAGCGCCAGGGTCGGGTGGGCGGTTGCCGAGGCGGGCGGCGCGCTTTCCGCCACCGCGGCGAGCGCCGCCGGCGTCTCGGTCACGGCAACGGCACGGTTGCGCCGGAGCGACAGCGCCGCCAGCACGATCAGGGCGGCGAAGCCGGCATAGGTGCCGCTCCACGCCCAGCCCTGCTGCGGCAGGGTCATCAGCGGCTCGGCCAGCACCGGAAAGCCCAGCAGCCCGATCAGGCTGCCGGCATTCGAGGTGGCGTAGAGGAAATAGGGATCGCGCGCATCCGGGTGATCGGTGCGCGCGAACCATGCCTGCAGCATGGGCGCGGTGGCCGACAAAACGAAGAACGGCGCGCCCACGGCCACCATCATCCAGCCGATCAGCCACGGACGCGGATCGTCCACGGTGGGTGGCATCCAGCCCGCCACCGAGGCGACGGGAAGAGCAAGCAACGACAGGAACACCAGCACCAGATGCACCGCGGCCTGGCGGCGCACGCCCAGGCGCAGCGTCAGGTGGGCATAGCCGTAACCCGCCAGCAGCAGCGCCTGGAAGAACACCATACAGGTGGTCCACACCATGGGCGTGCCGCCCAGCAACGGCAGGATCGTCTTGCCGATCAGCGGCTCGACCCAGAACATCAGCAGCGCGCTGAGGAACAGAAGCGGTACGTAGATGGCCAGCAGCGTCGACGGCCGGGCCAGCACCGGAACGCGACGGGCGCGCATGCTTCCGGGACCGTCGGCGCTCACCGCGAAGGCTGCTTCGCGACCAGGTTCGGCGTTCATGGATCCGTGATCTCGAAAAGGGCCCGCCGCGTCGCTTGCGCGGGAAGGGTAACCCCCGGCCCGCCGGGAGCCCGGCGCGGACGCCAGTCATACAGGATCATCCGCCCCTCCACAATCGGCCCGACAGGAAGAAATTGGCGCGGCTTGCCCTAGATCAAGGGGAACGGCCGCATGGCATCATATAGATATGGGCAAGAGGTCAGGATCATGGTGACGGAAGACGAAGTGCTGGAGGCGCTGCGTTCGGTGATCGACCCCGAGGCGGGGATCGATATCGTGGACCTCGGGCTGGTGGAGCGGGTGGCCATCGATACCGACGCGATCCGCATCGGGCTGATCATGACCACCCCGGCCTGTCCCCAGGGCGACCATCTGAGCGAGCAGGCGCGCCGTGCCGTCGAGGGCTGCGCACCCGGGGCGGCGGTGACGGTCGAACTGCTGGACGAACCCTTCTGGACGCCCGAGCGCATGTCCGACACCGCCCGCCAGCTGCTCGGCTGGGGCTGACGGCAAAACCCATGCTGCGCCGCGTTCCCGTCCTCTTCCTCGGCGCCTTGGCGCTGTTCGCCGGGCTGGCGGGCGGGCTGGCGCGGCTGGGCATGGCGATCCCGGCACCCGATCTGGCCCATACCCACGGGGCGCTGATGGTGGGCGGCTTCCTCGGCACCGTAATCGGGCTGGAACGGGCGGTGGCGCTCAAACGCGGCTGGGCCTTCCTTGCTCCCGCGCTGGCGGGTCTGGGCGGGCTGGCCCTGCTGGCCGGCGCGCCGGCGGCGGCAGGGGCGGCGCTGCTCGTGGCCGGCAGCGCCGGGCTCGCCGCGGTGGCGGGGCTGGTGGCGCTGCGCCAGCGGGCCCTGTTTACCGCCATGATGGCGCTGGGAGCCCTCGCCTGGCTCGGCGGCAATATCCTTTGGCTGGCGGGCCGTCCGTTCCCGGCGGTGGTGCCGTTCTGGATCGCCTTCCTGGTCCTGACCATCGGCGGCGAGCGGCTGGAACTGAGCCGCCTGCTGCGTCCCACCCCGACCCGCCGGATCACCGCGCCGCTGCCGCTGGCGCTGGTTCTGGCCGCGCTCGTGCTGATGGCCGCCGATGCCGCAGCCGCCACGGCCGGATGGCTGTTCGGCGCCGGGCTGCTGGCTTTCACCGTGTGGCTGTGTACCTACGACGCGGCGCGGCGTACCGTGCGCCAGCCGGGACTGACCCGGTTCATTGGCACCTGCCTGCTGTCGGGCTATGTTTGGCTGGGTATCGCCGGGCTGGTATGGCTGGCGGGCGGCTCCCCCGCCGCCGGCAGCACGGCGTATGACGCGGCCCTGCATGCCGTCTTTCTCGGCTTCGTCTTCGCCATGATCTTCGGCCATGCGCCGGTGATCGTGCCTTCCGTGCTGGGGGTGGAGATTCCCTTCAACCCGTGGTTCTACGCCCACCTTACGCTGCTGCACGGCTCGCTGGCGCTGCGCCTTGCCGGCGACGCGGCCGGGTGGGACGCCGCACGCCACTGGGGCGGCGCCGGCAACGTGGCCGCCATCCTGCTGTTCCTCGTCCTGACCGTAAACATGGCGGTACGGGGGCGGCGGCTGCGCGCGAAGCGATAACGGATTACCCGCTGCGGCGGCGCGGCAGCAGGGCGCGCACCTGCGAGCTGACGGCGACTGTGCCATCCTTCACATAGGCCTCGTGGTTGGCGACGATCTCGTCAGGATCGTAGCGGTAGTTGACCATCAGCCCGGCCGACTGGCGCACTCCCTTTTCCGACGGGTCGCCTTCCCAGTTGATGCGCGCCACCGACGCGCCGTTGCCGAGGTGGAAGCGCGCCACCGGATCGATGGGGCGGCCTTCGGCGGATGCCCGCACCAGATATTCGGCGCACAGACGCATCAGAAGCTTCTTCAGCGCGCCGCGGCGGTCGGCGTCCTCAGCCCAGCCGGGTTCGACCAGAAGCGCCTGCTCGGCCTCGGCGATCAGTTCAGAGGGGCCGCGGCTCACCGTCGCCTCCAGCCAGCGTCGGAACCCGGGAATGGGCGACAGGGTGGCGAAGGTCTTGATCCCGGGCAACTCGTCGTTCAGTGCGTCCACCACCTGCTTGATCAGGAAATTGCCGAACGAGATGCCGGCCAGCCCCGTCTGGCAGTTGCTGATGGAATAGAAGATGGCGGTGTCGGGGGGCGAGTCCGTATCGACGCTGTTGGTCAGGTCGAGCAGCGGCTGGATGCGCTCGGCGATGCCGTGGGTCAGCGCCACCTCGACGAAGATCAGCGGCTCGTCGGGCAAGGTGGGGTGGAAGAAGGCGAAGCACCGACGGTCGGCGGCGAGGCGGCGACGCAGGTCGTCCCAGCCGTGGATCTCGTGTACCGCCTCGTAGGCGATCAGCTTCTCCAGCACTACCGCCGGGGTGTGCCAGTCGATGCGCTCGAACTGCAGGAAGCCGCGGTTGAACCATGCGGTGAACAGATGGCGGAATTCGGCATCGAGCACGCGCAGCTCGGGGCGCTCGCGCAGCAGGCGCAGCAGGCGCGCACGCATGTCGACGATGGCCGTCGTGCCGCCCGGCGCCATGTTGAGCCGGCCCAGAAGCTCGAGCCGCGGCGACTGCACGGCGCGCGCCAGGGTCAGGTAGCTGTCGGCGTTCTGTTCCGTGAGCCAGGCGTTGGCGGCGTCGCGGATCGCGTCGCGGTCGATGGCGTAATCGCGATCCAGCATCTCGATGAATGCGATGCGGTCGTCCGCATCCATGGCTTCGTACAGCTGGATCACCTCGCTCGCCAGCGCAGTCCCCGATGCTTCGCCGTGGTCGGACAGCAGGTCGTCGCACAGCCGCTTCGACGCCTCGACCGGCGGCAGGCGCGACGGCCGGTCGAGATACTGCCGGCCGAGCTCGGCAAGCGCGGCCATCATGCGGCTCATGGATATTCCCGCCATAATCCAGTCCCCTCTCTCCCGGCGGACCCGTCCGGCCCGCCGGCGTCCATGCGCGGTGCCGGTCGGGGGAAACCGTCAGCCAGCCGGGCAGAGCCCGAAGTCGTAATCTACCACACCGAACGGCGTTGGCAGGCCATGTGCAGCGGCCAGTTCCGCGGAGTCGCTGCGCCTGAACGGCACCGCCAGGGACGCGCGCACCCCGAACACCGCATCCCCGTCGATATAGGGATCGTCCGCGGGAAACAGCTCCGTTACCAGCTCGTCATAGCCCGGCGCCGTTACACGAAAATGAATATGGGCCGTGCGCCAGGGGTGGCGCCCGGTCGCCCGCAGCACCCCGCCGACCGGGCCGTCGGTGGGCACGGAATAGGGTACCGGGCGGATTGTGGTGAAGGCATAGGCCCCGTCCGTCGCCGTATTCAGCCGGCAGCGCAGGTTGTCGTCCGCCTGATCGGGGTCCTGGTTGGAATAGAGGCCGTTGGCCGCGTTCTGCCATACCTCCATCAGGGCACCTCCGATCCCCCTGCCGCTCGCGTCATAAACCCTGCCGCGCACCAGGACGGGCTCGCCCGGATTGTCGCGGCGCATATCGCCGCCGCCGACGGGCAGCATGGGGGCGTTGGGCAGGTAGAACGGGCCGAGCACGCTGCGCTCGGTGGCGCCGTCGGGCCCGCGGCTCGCCAGCATGTCCACCAGCGACGACACGCCGAGGATGTCGGAGAGCAGAATGAACTCGTTGCGCCGGCGCGTGGTCTTGCGCCCGACCTGGTAGAGGAATTCGATGGCCTGCTGCCACTCGGCGTGGGTCAGGTTTACCTCGCGCGCCAGCTCGTGCAGGTGGCGCACCAGCGCCTCCAGTATCTCGCGCAGACGCGGGTCGGTTCCATCGCCCCAGGTGGCGTTGACGGCAGCGGTGATGTTGGCGTGATCAAGGTCCTGCATGGGTGGCTCCTGGCGTAGCGGGCATGCCGGTCACATCAGCGCCAGGCTCAGCTGCGGCACGGCGACGATCAGGATCAGCACCAGCAGCATGATCAAGGCGAACGGGAACGCGCCGGCGAAAATATCGGCAAGCGTGATTTCCGGATTGCTGATGGTGCTCTTGATGGTGAAGCACGAGATGCCGAGCGGCGGGGTAAGCAGCCCGATCTCGGCGCCGATCACGGTGACGATGCCGAACCAGACGAAATCACCCCCGTGCGCCTCGACCGCCGGCAGGAACAGGGGCACCACGATCAGGATGATGGACGCGGTATCGACAATGGTACCCAGCGCGATCAGCAGCACGATGTAGACGGTGAGCACGCCGTACAGGCCGAGGTTCATTCCCGCCAGCCACTCGCCGAACAGGGTCGGCAGGGCGGCGACGCCGAGCATGCGACTGTACATCGAGGCGGTTATGATCAGGAACAGGATGGCGGCGGTGATGTGACCGGTCTCCACCAGAACCCGCCACAGCCCGGCCCAGGATATGCGGCGCTTGCCCATCCCGATGACCAGGGCGCCGAGGGATCCCGCGGCGCCCGCCTCTTCCGGCGTGACCACGCCGAAATAGATGCCGCCCAGCACCACCAGCACCAGCACGGCGACAGGCAGCAGCAGCAGTCCGCAATCGGCCGCGCCGAGCGGCGCCGTATCGACACCGGGGGCCGCGGGCAATGCCGAGCCGCCGATAAAGCGCGGCGTCAGGATCACCATGATGGAAATGGCGACAGAGTAGGCGACGGCCAGCAGGATGCCGGGGATAACGCCGGCCATGAACATCTGGCCGACCGACTGCTCGGATACGATGGCGTAGATGATCAGCATGGCCGAGGGCGGGATCAGCATGCCGAGCACCGAACTGCCCGCCACCACGCCGACCGAGAAGCGCCTAGTGTAGCCGAAGTTCAGCATCTCGGGCACCGAGATGCGCGAGAACACCGAGGCCGAGGCGATCGACGAGCCGGTGATGGACGCGAACAGCGCATTTGCCGCCACCGTGGCGATGCCGAGCCCGCCGCGCACCCGGCGGAAGGCCTGATTGGCAACCCGGTAGACGTCGCTGCCGAGCCCGATCTCGCTGGCCAGTATCCCCATCAGCGCGAACAGGGGTACGGTGGCGAACACCTCGTGCGACACCGAGTCGGCAGTGGCAAGCGCCAGCAGGTTGATCGCGACGTCCAGCGAGTCGCGGTACACCCAGACGCCGACGAAGCTGACCAGGCCAAGCGCCACCGAGACGTGGACGCCGCAATAGATCAGCAGGACGATCACCACGACCGAGGCGATGCCGACTTCCACTCCGATCATCGCGGCCGCCCCTCAGCCATGCGCCGGCGGCGCTCCGGTCCCGCGCGCAAGGAGACGCAGGTAACGCGCGGCGACGATCAGAAATTGCAGCAGCGTGACCACGCAGCCGATGACGATGACCAGCTTGACCGGCCAGGTCGGCGCGGTGAACACGTGCTGGACGCCCACATAATGACCCTCGGTCCACGATTCGGCGAGCAGCGGCAGGCTGCCCCACAGCACAAGCCCCATGAAGACGACGCCGAGCAGCTCGATGACCGCACCGAGCGCGCGGCCCACCTGCGGCCGCTGTGCCATCAGCCGGTTGAACAGACCGTCGGAGCGCGTCAGCACGCCGCGCCGCGTTGCGTCGCCGAGCTGGAGGAACACGATGGCGACGATGCCGATCTCGATCAGCTCGATTACCCCTTCGAACGGCGCATTGAGAACGGTACGCGAAAACGCCTCGATGTTGATGAGGATCACCAGCGCGACGATCAGAAGCGAGCCGAGCGCGTTCAGCCCGGTAACGAACGGGTCGAAAAGAAGCGACAGGGCGCCGCGCGTGTGCGGCGCCCTGTCGTCCAGCCCGGCACGGGCCATTCGCCTTATTCCTTGTCCCAGTGACGCAGGATCGGCTGGTTGGCGGCGCGCATCCTGTCCATGTAGTAGCCGAGGATGGCCTTGGCGGGCAGGCCCTTCTTCTCCCAGTCGCTGGCCCAGTCCTTCGCGACATTGGGCATGGTGGCGGCCCAGCGCTTGCGCTCGTCCGCAGACATTTCGATGATCTTGCCGCCGCGCTTCGTGAACGCGCCGTAGGCGGTCTTGGACAGCTCGATCACCCGCTTTTCGGTGTAATCGCGATAGCCGATGGCGGCCGTGCGGATCACGTCGCGCACTTCCTCGGGCAGACGCTTCCACGTATCGGCGTTCATGGTGATGGCCTTGGAATTGGCGGTGCCGATATCGGCCTTCAGCATGTAGGGCGCCACCTCCACCAGCTTGAAGGTGATGGCTCCCTCCGCCCACAGCATGGAGGAGTCGATCGTGCCGGTCTTGATCATGTTGTAGTAGTTGACAGCGCTGTTGGGCACTCCCGCCGCGCCGGTGTTCTGCAGGTAGCGCAGGTTGATGCCCGCGCTGCCCACCTTCTTGCCGGCGAAGCCCTTGAGGTCCTTCACCGGCTCCTTGAAGAACATCTGGTAGGTGTCGAGCACCGCCAGGTTGGTCAGGTAGACCTGGTTGTACCTGGCCCACGCCTGCCTGTAGGCGGGGAACTTCTCGACCAGCTCGTCGATCGTGCGCGCCAGTAGTGCCGGATCGGTGGTGACGAAAGGCGTGACATAGGCCACCGCCTGCAACGGCACCTTGTCATGGTGGAACACGCTGGTGACGATGCCGATATCGCCAAGCCCCTTCTGCAGGCCTTCCAACACGTGCCGCGGCTTGACGATCTGGCCGCCCCATGCCTGGTTCCAGCGGATCTTGTAATTGCCCTTCGCGGCGAGCTGGCGATCGACCTCGGGGATGAAATACTCGACGAAGGTCCTGATCCACAGCGACTTGGGCGGATAGCCGTCGATGGCGGTCAGATTGATGGTCTTCGGCGCCGCCGTCGCCGCGGCCGACAGCAGGACCATGACAATCCCCGCAGCCAGACCAGGCCCCCTGAAGTGGCGCATAGCGATACCTCCTCTGTTCCGAGTGTTTTGCGAACGACGGCTTGTCGCGACCCCCTGTTGCCGCCAGCAAATTCGAAAAGGCACTAGCTGTCAAATGGATTTGGCGGCGGGCGCGTCCCGGCGAAGCCAGCGGACCGTGCTGCGGCCCGCCGGCCGCCACAGTGCCCCGGCAAGCCAGTTACCCGCGGCCATCACCTCCGCATCGAAGCGCCACGGGGGATTGATTACCACCAGACCGGAGACGCGCAGCCCGGTGGCGGGCGAACGCGGCGGCGCGATTTCCGCCTGCAGCACGGCGCGGGCCGGAAGCCGCCCCAGCGCCGCCACCATGGCGGCGTGGCGTCCTTCGGCCAGTACCGGATACCAGACCATGCAGATGCCCGTGGGCCAGCGCTCCAGCGCGCGCATCAACGCCGCCGGCAGGGTCTCGTAGTCGGCCTTCACCTCGTAGGCCGGGTCCACCAGCGCCAGCCCGCGGCGGACTGGCGGCGGCAGCAGCGCGCCCATCAGCTCGAACCCGTCGCGCCGGTGCACATGGATACGCGGGTCGCCCGCCGCCCAGCGCCTGAGGCCGGCGTACGCCGTCGGGTGCAGCTCGCCCAGGATCAGCGCGTCCGATCCGCGCAGGGCCGTGCGCGCCAGCGCCGGCGAGCCGGGATAGGCGGTGAGCGCGCCGCCGTTCATTGCGCGTACCGACGCCAGATAGTCGGCAACACCGGGCGGCGCATCGGTGCGCCGCCAGATGCGCTCGATGCCCGACCGGAATTCGCCGGTCTTCTGCGCCTCCGCCGAGGTCAGGTCGTAGACGCCGTCGCCGGCGAAGGGATCGACGACGCAGAACGGCGTATCCTTTTCCGCCAGATGGCGCAGCAGCAGGGTCAGTGCGGCGTGCTTGTGCACATCGGCCCAGTGACCGGCATGAAATCCGTGGCGATAGCTCAGCATGGCGGCTGCCGCCGCTCACATCTCGTCGCAGCCGGCGCGATGGCGGAAATAGTCCCAGGTGCGCCTGCCGCCGAGGGTGCCGCCGGTGGAGAGCTTCACGGCTTCCGCCTGCTCCTCGGGCGACAGGTACCTCACCTCGCCCATCAGCATGGCCTGGAACTGCAGCCTGGCGTTGAGGTTGGCGTAGATGGCGGTGGTCACCGCGTCGTGCAGCGTGGCTGCGCCGATGGTGATGCCGTGGCCGCGCATCAGCACCATGCGGTTCGCGCCCATGGTCGCGGTCATGTCGCGCGCCTGCGCCATGTTCGCTACCAGCAGGTTGGTGGCGCCGAACCGGTCGGCGATGTCCCATACCGGCACGGTCGCGCCCATGCGCGCCGCCACGTGGAACATCGGGCGCAGCGGCGTGCCGGTAACGCCGAAGGGAATGGTCTCGGGTGCATGGCTGTGCACCACCGCCTGTACGTCGGCGCGCGCCTCGAACACGGCGGCATGAATGAAACGCTCCAGGTAGACGTCGCGGCCGCGCGAGTCCACCGCCTCGCCGTCAAGCCGGAATTCGAGAATGTCGTCGACGCCCACCAGTTCCGGGCTGCGCGAGCACGACAGCAGGAACCGGTCGGGCCGCCCGGGATGGCGCATGCTGACATGGCCGAACCCGTCCACCACCCCTTCGCGGGCGAGGATGCGGTTGGCGATGACAAGAGTCCGGATGGGCTCGATCGGTGTGTCCATGTACGCCCCCTCTGGCGGATGGCGGCAGTCCCTACGGCCTCTGCTGGTTCTGCTGCCGGTTGCGCTCGCGGCTGCGGCGGAACTGCTCGGCATTCTTGGCGCACGGATCGTCCTCGTCCACCCGCGGGGTGAACCACACGAAGTCGTAGGGCAGCGCGGCGACGCCGAAATTCCCGGCATAGACCCTGGGATCGGTCACGTCGCGCGCCACCTCGAGCAGCCCCACGGCCACGATCCGGCCGACCCCCCTGGTCAGGTTGCGCAGGTGCCACGGCACGGCGAGGTCGCGCCGCACATGGCCGTTGCCGGCGATCAGCACCGCCATGTCGCGATCGGGGCGGTAGGCGCCCTCGATCAGCGCCGCCGCCATCACCGCATCCTTCACCCGCTGCACGGTGACCATGGCGCGGTTCATGTTTTCCGGAAGCTGGTTGCAATGGCCGGTCTTTATTTCCTCGAACAGCACGTCGCGGAACGCCGGCGGCAGGTCGGTATCCAGCCCGAGGGACATCCGTTGCAGGGCCGGAATCCCGTCCACCCCCTTGCGGAACACCTGGCGCAGCAGCGCACGGTCGGGCGAGGCCGCCAGCACCGGGCCGCCGGTATCCAGCACCGCCTGCACGGCCGGCTCGTAGTATTTCCACGGCAGCCAGCCCCGGGTCCAGCCCGCCGCGTCGCCGATGCCCGCCGCCGATTTCGGGTTGCGCTGCAAATAGGCGGCGATCTTCTTTTCCTGCGCCGCATCGATGGCTTCCAGCGCGATGGCCGGCCGGCGGCCGGCCGCCAGCCGGTGCGTCAGCCAGTACTGGATGCGCTTGTGATCGATGTTGTCGTGCTTTTCGCCGAGCAGGGCGTATCTGGCGCCGCCGAGCGCCGCCGCCGCGTCGGCGGGGGTGACGAACCGCCCCTCGCCCACCGACCAGACGCGGCCCGCCAGCGGATGGTCGCGCAGAAGCGGCGACTCCCATGTCGCACCGCCCGTGCCCGGCACGCCGTCGGCGGCCGGAAAGACCGGGCCGCAGCCCGCCAGTGCGAGCGCGAGCGCTCCTGCCGCGGTCAGACGGAAACCGAGGTGGCGTCGTATGTGAATAGCCATTCGTATCGCGCCCGGATCAGATCGGGGTCCCATTGCTCGTTGACGTATTTCTCCGCCTGGGCGGAGTCGGAAAGCAACATATTGTGAAAGCGGCCGGCGTTTTCCATGGAGCCGCGCACGGTGCGCGCGGTGCGCTCCCGCCGCACCGCCTCGTACGCCTGCAGGGCCGCGGCTACGTCGTCGTACGCCGCAACGCAGCGCGCCAGCACGCAGCCGTCCTCCAGCGCCATCACCGCACCCTGGGCGAGAAACGGCACCATGGGGTGGCACGCATCGCCCAGCAGGGTGGCGCGGCCCGTCGTCCACTGCGCCATGGGCTCGCGGCCCGCCAGCGCCCATTTGAACGGGGTGCGGAAATGTCGGATCAGCGTGTGGACGGTCTCGTGCCAGCCGGCGAAGTCGCGCAGGCATTCTTCCTTCGTACCCTCGGCGCTCCACGATTCGATCTTCCAGTCGTCGCGCTCGACGAAGCCGGCGAAGTTGAGCAGTTCGCCCCGGCGCAGAAAGTAATGGACGATATGCCCGCCAGGACCGACCCAGTTGGTGCCGACGGGACGCAGAAGACCCGCGGGCAGGCTGGCGACATCGACGATGCCGCGCCACGCCATGATACCAAGGAAGCGGGGCGCGTCGGTGCCGAACAGGGACCGGCGGATGGCCGAATGCACCCCGTCGGCGCCGACCAGCGCGTCGCCGCGGACGCGCTCGCCGCTCTCGATGCGGAGGGTGCAACCGGTGCCGTCAGGTTCCGCCGCGACGCAGCGGGCGCCGAGATGGATAGCGTCGGGCTTGATCGCCCGCACCGCGCGGGACAGCACCTCCTGCAGGTCGGCGCGGTGGAACATCAGGTAGGGGTAGCCGTAGCGTGCCACCGACTCGGCGCCGAGGTCGAACAGTTTCCACGTCTGCCCGCTGTTCCACAGGCGGATTTCCTTGCCCTGCGGCGCCCAGGCGACGGACTCGATCGCCGGCCCGAGGCCGAGGGAATAGAGCACGCGGGTGCCGTTGGCGCTGATCTGGAAGCCGGCGCCCACCTCGCGCAACTCGGGCGCCTGTTCGTAGATGTCCACGTCCACCCTGGCGCGCAGCAGCGCCAGCGCGGCGGTAAGCCCGCCGACGCCGGCGCCGGCGATGAGAATGTGCGGTCTGGCGGCCATGACTCCCCAGGGTGCGTGCGCCGCCAATCTAGCCTACGGCGAGGCGCGGCACCAAGGGACCGGCGAGTCAGCCTGCGCGGTGCTCGGCGCGTGGCGCCGGGCGGTGCTGCCCGGTCGGGGCGGGCGAGAAACCGCCCGCCTTGCGCCGCCGCCGGCCGCCGGGACGGTGCTTGGCGCCGTCGGGCTGGCCGGCGCCGTTCTTCTTGCCGCCCGTCCTGGGCGGACTTTTCACCGGCCCCCTGGACTGGTGCAGCCGGGCGACAGCGTCGGCGTGCCAGCGGTGCTCCGGGTCCACCGGAACTGCCTGGCGGATGGTCCGTTCGATATCGCGCAGGAACGCCACCTCGTCGGCGTCGCAGAACGACACGGCCGCGCCGTCCGCCCCGGCGCGCGCGGTGCGGCCGATGCGGTGGACGTAGCTTTCCGGCTCGTTGGGCAGGTCGAAGTTGATGATGTGGGTGACGCCGTCGATATCCAGCCCGCGCGCCGCGATGTCGGTAGCGACCAGCGCGCGCACGCGCCCGGCGCGGAAGTCCTCTAGCGTGCGCTGGCGAGCGCCCTGGGACTTGTTGCCGTGGATGGCGTCGGCCTTGACGCCCTGCTTCTTCAGCTCGTCGGCGATCTTGTTGGCGCCGTGCTTGGTACGCGAGAACACGATGGCGCGGCGGATCTCGGGACCGGCGAGCAGCTCGCCGAGCAGCCGGCGCTTGTCGCCGCGTGCGACGAACATCACCCGCTGGGCGATGCGCTCCACCGTGGTGGCAGAGGGCGTCACCTCGACGCGGACGCAGTCATGCAGCAGCTCTCCGGCCAGTTCGGCGATGGTCGCCGGCATGGTGGCGGAGAACAGAAGCGTCTGGCGCTTCGCCGGCAGCCGGGCGACGATTTTCCGCACGTCGCGGATAAAGCCCATGTCGAGCATGCGGTCCGCCTCGTCGAGCACGAAGGTGCCCAGCCCGTCGAGCCGCACATGGCCCTGCTGCATCAGGTCGAGCAACCGCCCCGGCGTGGCGACCAGCACGTCGACGCCGCGCGCCATGGCCTTTACCTGCGGCCCCTGGCCGACGCCGCCGTAGATCACCGCGCGCCGCAGCGGCAGATGGCGGCCATAGGTGGCGACGCTGTCGGCGATCTGGATGGCAAGCTCGCGCGTCGGCGTCAGCACCAGAACCTGGGTTCCGCGCGGCGCCGGACGGCCACGCGCCCCGGTAAGGCGCTGCAGGATGGGAAGGGTGAAGGCGGCGGTCTTGCCGGTGCCGGTCTGGGCGATGCCGAGCAGGTCGCGGCCCTGGATCAGGTGGGGAATGGCCTGCGCCTGGATGGGAGTCGGCACGGTATAGCCCTCGGCGGCGACCGCGCGCAGCAGGGGTTCGATGAGGCCGAGATCGGCAAAGGCGGTGTTCGTAACGGTCGTATCGATATTGATGGTCATAAGTCGTCCGTACTTTCATGCGAAGCCGGGCGCGCGCCATCCTTCGGGACGGCCGCGCCGGCCGGTTTTCGGATCTCCGTGGCGAACGCGCGCGCCGGAGCGATTGTGGGGAGTGGCGAGGGGTCCGCCTGGCGGCATCCCGTGACCGGGTGCCGGCGCGTCGCCGCGGAAGTCCTCGCTGGAACGGGCCGGGCGCACTCGCCCGGCAGGGTTATCAGACCGCCTTCAGGTTGACAGCGGCAATCTTGCCGTTGCGCCCGCGTTCGACCTCGTAGGAAATCTTCTTTCCCTCGTGCAGGTCGGGAATGCCGGCGCGCTCGACGGCGCTGATGTGGAGGAAGACGTCGACGGAACCGTCATCGGGCTTGAGGAAGCCGTATCCCTTGCCGACGTTGAACCATTTTACCGTGCCTGTTGACATCGTTTCTCCCGATCCGGCGTTGCCCCGCGCGCCATCGCGCCGGGCTCAAACTGACATTGGGAGAAAACAGGAAAATACACCCCGCAGGGTGTTTCGCGGACGCCCAAGGCTAGTCGATGCGGCATAGATGGGGGTTCCGTACCGCAAAAGCAAGGAAATTCGCAGGAACCCGCCCGGATGCCGCGAAGCCCCGGGGAAAACAAGCGATCGCATTGGCCCGGGCAGACCGGATTTCCGTCATCGGGATCGCATCGGCGCCGGGACCGGACGCCAGTTCTTGGCACGAGAGCCGCCGATCTTCCTCGATAAGACGAGGGGCGTCGGCGCGGACCGCCGCAAATGGGGCCGGACCCCCGACAGCACCATGACCGACCCCGGCATGGCGAGCATGGTCGAGGGCGGGAACGGACGGGTGCTCTCGCTCGGCCGCAAGGGCGGGCGGAAGCAGGTCCTGGTGCCGAAAGACGCGCCCGGTGGTCACCATCGTGAGCGCCGACCGCAAGATGCCGGTCTCCGGCGCCCACGTCCTCGTCATGGCGCGCACCGTTTCAACCGGCCGCCTCGGCCACGGCCTAGGCCGGCCGCGCCACCGACAGGCGGCCGCGCACGCCGTGCCTGTCGATCAGGCGGGCCACCAGCCCGTTCGCTTTCGCCTCTTCGACAAAGCCCTTCAGAAAGGCGACGCCGGCCCGGTTGCCGGGCCGGGTGCCGACGGCCTGCTGCACGGCGGTGAAATATCCATCCAGCACGCGGAATCCCGGATGATTTTCGGCCTCGCCCAGCAGCGCCGGCCTGAGCCCGGCCAGCGCATTCAGCCCCTCCCGCAGGAACAGCTCGGACGCACCGCTGACACCCTTCGCCCGCACCAGCTCGGCATGCTTCAGGCTGCGGGTCAGGTAGAGGTCATAGGCGCTCCGCCCCGAGACGGCGATGCGCACCCCGGGCCGGTCCACCTCGTCGACCGAGGTGAAGGGGACGCGCGGCGGCACCAGGTATGTGGCCTCGATCTCCACATAGGCGGCGGTGAAGGCGATGGTCTCGGCACGGGACAGCTCGGCGCCGATCATGCCGATATCCCAGACATCGTCGCCCACCGCGTCGGCCAGTTCGCCCGGCGAGGGGAACGGCACGAACGCGACGCCCACGCCCAGGCGCGCGGCGATCTCGCGCGCCATGTCGGGCGCGACGCCGTCCGGATCGCCCTCCGGCGTCGACCCGGTGACCAGCAGCGCGTTGGCCATGTTGATGCCGGCGCGCAGCGTTCCGGCAGGAGCGAGTTCCGAGCGCGCGTCCTGTGCCATTGGTCTTCCTCCCAGATCTTCGTCGACAGCCCGCGACGGGCCTTTACGGTGCCCCCTCGTAGCTGGTGAGGTCGATGAATTCCAGCACCGTGCCGTCGGGGTCGCGGAAATAGGCGCGCGGGCCATTGACGGTGCCACCCTGGCGGTCCTCCTCGAAGAACACGTCGACGTCGTTGGCGCGCAGATGGTCGAGCGCGGCACGATAGGCGGCGTGGCCGATGATGAACGAGTGATGCACGCCGTTCGAATCCTCCGGCGTCGGGTTTATGAGGCCCGGGCGCTCCACCAGGATCAGGCACACTCCGCCGGCATCGAGAAATGCCATCCTGCCGTTGCCGCTGGTGCGCAGATGCCGACAGCCCACCACGTCGGTATAGAACCGCCTGCTGACGGCCATGTCGCTGACCGGAATGCTGAAATGGGCGAGTCCCTCGATCTCCGGCATGGCGTCCTCCCTCGGCCGTCGCGCCGCCGGAGCATCGGCGGCCAACCGCCCGCCGCACCCGCGCCGTCGTGCGGCTACCGGTTCTTCAGCGCCGGCATCACGTGGCGGGCGAACAGGTCAACGGTGCGCCCGCATTCGGCAGGCGTCAAGTCGCCGAACGCGAACTGGCCGACCAGATAATTGACGCCGGCCTCGGCCGCCGCCTGCTCGAGGAACGCCGTCACCCGGTCGGGCGTGCCGGCGACGGCACGGCCCTCCTGCACCATGGTATCGAAGTCGGGCGGGCGCTGGTGGCGCGGCGCCGAGCCGCGGCGGCGGAAGAGACAGTTGAAACTGGCGTGCCAGACCGGATAGGCGCGGCGGGCGGCGGCGAGGGCCTCGTCCTCGCGCTCGGCGACGGTGATGAAATAGCTGATGCCCATCAGCGGCAACGGTGCATCGCCGCATCCCTCGCGCCAGGCGGCGGTGTAGGCGTCGGTAAGCCTTCGCGTCTCGGCGGCGTTGTCGAGGCTGATGGTGTTGAACCCCTTGCGCGCGGCGCGGGCGGCGCTTTCCGGCGCGTGCACGCCGTACCACATGGGCGGGTGCGGACGCTGTACGGGCGGCACCGCCATGGGGATGTCCTCGAACGAGAAATGGCGTCCGCGAAAGTCGAGCGTCTCTTGCGCCAGCCCCCTGAGCACCACCTCGACCCCTTCCGCGTACACGTCCTGCGCGGTCGCCGGGTCCTGGCCGAAGAAGCTCTGCTCGATGGGCGAGGCGCCGCGGCCGAAGCCGAGCTCCAGCCGGCCGCCGCTCATCTGGTCGAGCATGCCGATCTCCTCGATCAGCCGCACCGGATGGTAGAGCGGCAGGGCGTAGACCATGGGACCGAAGCGGAGGCGGCGCGTGCGCTGCGCCACGGCGGCGAGGAAGACGCTCGGCGACGGCGCCATGCCGAGCGGCGTGCCGTGATGCTCGGCCACGTGATAGGCGTGGAAACCGTAGCGGTCATATGCCTCGGTCAGCTTCAGCCGTGCCTCGTAGAACTCGGAGAGCGGCAGGCCGTCGCGGTCGAGATGGTCGAAAATGCCGAATTTCATTCCCGCTTCCTGCCCTCAGCCGGCGCGTCGTTGCTGCCCGGCCGGCCCGGTAGTTCGCGCCGGCCGGAGAGGTTAATGCAGAGGTCGCGGATGGTCGAGGGACCCGGTCGCCAGAATCGTGCCGACCGGCTCAGCCGCAGCCGAATTGCCGGTGCATGTAAGCGAGCACGTCGTTGATGTCCTTGTCGGAAAGATCCGGATTGCCGCCCTTGGGTGGCATGGCCAGGGACGCGCCAGGGGAGATGAATCCGTTCTTGATGCGCTGGAGCAGCCCCGGGTGTGACTTGGAAAGGACGCCGTCCTTCCTGGTGAAATCCGGCGCGCCGGGGATCGTCCCGCGGCCATTCTCGCCATGACAGGCGATGCAGGTCTGGTGATAGCCGTCGTTACCGGCCTTCCAGTCGCCCGCATTGTAGCCGCAGTCCGCCCATGCCGGCGTGCTCGCCGCCGTCATCCCGACGACGACCAGCGCCGGCAGGGCGAGAATCGAAAGTCGAATCGTGCTCACGCGTTTCATCTCATCACCCACTTGAACGATACCGTCGGAAGCGGAAGGGAGCGGACCGGCCGGTCGCCGCGACGCCGCCCCCTTTCCCTCCGCCTAGTTGCTCGATTGGAGGAACACCTTGATGTCGCGGGCCGTCGCGCCGGGAAGCGGCGCGATCACCCGCATGTGGTTCACGATCACGTCCCAGTTCTTGTCGGAGAACTCCTTGGGGTCGCGGAAATTGTGGCACCGCCCGCAATTGTCCGACCATGCCTTGGCGCCGCGCGCGATCTGCATGGGGTCGGGCTTGCCGTTTTCCGCGGCCGCGGCGACCGCGGCGCCGGCCACCATGGCCGCGATCGCGGCGACCACGATGGAAAGCTGTCTCTTGCCGGTCATCACTGTCCCCTTTCCCTAGAAGCCGAAAGCGATCTGAGCGCGGAAGACGTCCTCGTCGGACTTGTTGTGGAAATCCTTGGACTCGTAGGCCACCTTCGCCACCGCGGACGGCGCGATCCAGTAATTCAGGCCGAACGCCCAGCGGTCTTCCTCGTTGGTCTTGAAGTTGCTGAGCCCGGTTACGTGGAACTGCGAGTAGCGGATCACCGGCTCCACGTTCTTCAGGATCGGATTGCTGCTGATCCCGGCCAGCCGGTAGGCGGCCTGGAGGTACCATGCCCGCCAGGTGCTGGACGGGATCAGCGTGGTGGTCGAATCGGAATCCACCGCGCTGTTGAGGCTATCGAGATGGGCGCGGATGTACTCGCCGCGAATGTTCCAGTTGCCCCTGGTGAAGGCGGCATCCCCGACCACCATGTCATAGTCGCCGCTGGTAACGAGGCCCCCGGCGCCTTGGTTACCCTTGAGCGTCGCCAGCATGCCCGAAAGGCCGACGTTCAGGTAAGGCAGCGGGCGCAACCCGACACGGCCGCCATAGGCCTTGTCCTCGTTCAGGTCGCCACCGAAGGCCTTCAGGGTGACTCCGTCGTTGGCATCCGATGCAAGACGCGGGCCGTTGCCGACGAAGGCGGCATAGTCCATGGTCATCGATCCCACGGGAAACGCGCCGCGGACCATCACACCGATCTCGGACAGATGCTCGGCGCCGCCGCCGGCAAAACCGGCGGGCCGGTCCGGCAGCTTGTTGATCCAGGCGGGATGGAGGTGCTGCTGGAAGTCGCCGAGTGGGCTCAGGAACTTGCCCGCCGTCACCGTCAGCCAGTCGGTCGCGTTGACGTTGAGGTTGCCGAACTCGAGCACGGTTTCCGTCCCCCCGTCCGATCCGGCCTCGATCTCGAGCTCGCCCTCGAAAAACACCAGATCCTTGTAGCCGATCAGGAAGATGGGGTTGAACTTGGCGGCGCCGAACTGGTCCGAGTCTCCTTCCTTGTCGGTCGCCCTATAGTCGGCCACGGCAAAACCGCCGAGGTGCCACTTGATGTTGCGGCGCGCCTCGGAGCCCGCCTCCGTCCGCGCCCGCTCGGCCACCCGCTGCGTCGTTTCGAGCCGCTTCTTGAGCTCCTGAAGCTGCTGCTCCATGGCACGCACCCGCTCTTGCAGGGTGCCGTCCGACTGCGCGCGTGCGGGAGCGGCCGCCATCGCCCCGGTGACGGCGGCGATGGCGGCCAGGACCGCGATACTGTTCCGTTTCATTTACCCCTCTCCAATTTTCCTAACAAGCACTGGAATGGCGCGACGGCTCATGCCGCGCGGCGCGACGAACGGACCGACGGCAATGCGGACAGGATCGCTAACGCTTTGAGCCATCGGATCGCGTTTCACAAAGGTCGATCAGGCGATTCCGATTGAACCGGCCGGCGTTGTCCCAAGTTTGTCGGAAGGGAGCGATTTCGTGACTGAGTGTGACCGCAGGGCCGATTGTCAAACTTTGTTACAATTTTTTTCAAGCGGGAGCGGCTGGCGGTCGTAAAATCCCAGCCATGCAAGGCACCCCACACCTGCTGATCGTGGACGACCACCACGAAATCCGCGATCTGGTAGCGCGGTTCATGGCCCGACACGGCTTCCGCGTGACCACCGTCGGCGATGGCAAGGAGATGCGTGCCGCCCTCGAAGCGCACCGCATCGACCTGATCGTGCTCGACCTGATGCTGCCGGGAGACGACGGGCTCGGCCTGTGCCGCGAGGTCCGCAGCCGGTCGAACATGCCGATCGTGATGCTGACCGCCCTGGGCGAGGACGTGGACCGGATCGTCGGGCTGGAGATGGGCGCCGACGACTACGTGCCCAAACCGTTCAACCCGCGCGAGCTCCTTGCCCGCATCAAGGCGGTGCTTAGGAGAACCGAGGCGCTGCCGTCGGGAGCCGGAGTCGCCGACGGAGAGGTCGCCAGCTTTGCGGGCTGGCGCTTCGATCTGCGCCGGCGCGAGCTCATCGGGGTCAACGGCATGATGGTGCCGTTGAGCACCGGCGAATTCACGTTGCTGGTGACGTTCATCCGCCACCCGCAGCGCGTCTTGACGCGTGACCAGTTGCTCGATCTCACCCGCGGACGGGAAGCCGAGCCCTTCGACCGCAGCGTCGACACCCAGGTCAGCCGGTTGCGGCGCAAGATCGAGGCGGACCCCAGGAACCCCGTGATCGTCAAGACCGTCAGGGGCGGCGGATATGTCTTTACGGCCACGGTGAAGTTCGCGTGAAGCGGCTTGTCCCGGATACGATCGCGAGCCGGACTCTGCTGGCGATGGTGCTGGCGCTGCTGATCTCGCACCCCCTCTACATCGCCGTTTACATTTCCGAGCACAGCATCACGGTGAACCTGATCGACAGCGAGCACGTGTTGGAACGGATCGTCACCCTGACCCATCTCATCGATAACGCACCGGCCCGCGAGCGGGACAAGATGGTTGCGTTCGCCGATGAGACGGCCCTGCACGTAACCCTGACCAGGACGCCGGCCGTTTCCGAGGGTCCGCCCGACAGCCTGGAAGAGAATTTGCTGCGCGAGTCGTTTCGACAGCATCTCGCACGTCACGGCGATCGCGATTTCCGGTTCCAGTTCATCGACGCCTCGCCCGAGGCCATTCGTCATGCCACGCGCGGCGCTTCGGAGATGCGGCCGGTCGCGCCGAAGATGCTGCGCGTATCGCTGCGGCTCGCGGACGGCGACTGGATGAATTTCAGCGCCGTCATCCTGCGGCCGCAGTCCATCTGGAGCATCCGCTTCATCCTTTCCATGCTGGCGACGACCGTATCGGTGATTGCCGTATCGGTAATCGTCATCCGCCGCATCAATATTCCGCTGCGCCATTTCGCTCATGCGGCGGAGCGGCTGGGCACCAACATCGACGCGCCGCCGCTACCTGCTGGCGGGCCGCGCGAGATCCGACAGGTGACCGCCGCCTTCAACGACATGCAACTGCGCATCCGTCGGCTGCTCGAAGACCGGCGCCAGATCCTGGCCGCCGTGTCGCACGACCTGCGCACGCCGATAACGCTGATCCGTCTGCGGGCCGAATTCATCGACAACGGGGCAGAACGGGAAAAGATGCTGATTACGCTCGACGAGATGGAGCTGATGGTCACGTCGATCCTCGAATTCGCCCGCGTCGATGCGGCGAACGAGCCGGTGCGGAACGTCGACCTGGCGGCGCTGATCCGCTCCCACTGCGACGACATGGCCGATCTCGGCCGGCCAGTCACGTTCCGCGGGCCCGACCGGCTGCCCTACAAATGCCGGCCGGTGTCGTTCCGGCGCGCGCTGGGCAACCTGATCGACAATGCGGTCAAGCACGGCGGCCGGGCACGGGTAGCGCTGGCGGCGCGGGCGGATGGCGTCACCGTTACTGTCGACGACGACGGTCCCGGAGTCCCGGACGCGGAGCTCGAAAGCGTCTTTGCCCCCTTTTACCGGGTAGACCGGTCGCGATCGCGGCAGCGGGGCAGCGTCGGGCTCGGTCTGAGCGTGGCGCGTCAGGTGGTCGCCGCGCACGGCGGCGAGGTCACTCTCTCCAACCGAACGGAAGGGGGGTTGCGCGCCACCGTCACCCTGCCCCCGCCGCCGGCCTCGGACGATTGACGCAACGCGCCCGACGGCGCGTGGGTCTCACGACTGGCCGCGTACGCGTCGGTGCAATCCGCACCGGCAAGGGGGACGCTCTATCGTTTCGCGATGGGCACCGGCCGGGTAGCGATGAGGGGATCGCCGCCGGCCTCGACGCGCGCCAGCTTGCGCAGGTAGTAGCTCCACAGCGCGCCGCCGCCGGCCACCGTGGCATCGAGCCCGGCGCCGCTGGTGCGCTTGATCGCCAGCTCGTCCGAGTCGGGATAGCCGAAGCGCATGCCCGAGCCGTGGATGGTCAGCGCCTCGCGGCACATTTTCTCCAGGGCGATGGCGACGATCACCGGGTCCTTGATGGTGGGGCCGCAGGTGACGATGCCGTGGTTGCGCAGCAGCACGCAGTAATGCGGCCCCATGGCGGCGGCCATGGACCGCCCCTGCTCGGGCCGGGTGATCAGGTCCGAGGTGTCCTCCCAGCGCGGCGGGGTGGGCGGCTGGTTGGCGCTGCGGGGCACGACGATGGGCAGCGGGTCCTCGCAGGCGGTGTAGACGGAAGCGTAAAAAGGATGGGTGTGGGCGGAAGCGTTCACGTCCGCGCGCGCCTTGAAGATCTCGGAGTGGATGGGCCATTCGCCGTGCGAGCGCCCGGCGCCGGCGAGCTTCTTCCCCTCCATGCTCAACAGCACGAAATCGCGGGCGTCGTGAATTTCACCCAGCGCCACCCCGGCGCGCTTCATCCAGAAGCCGCGCCCGTCGGGATCGCGCAGCGCCATGTGGCCGAACACCCGGTCGCCGTGCCCTTCCATCTCCAGAATGCGGCAGGCGCGCGCCAGCTCGTCGAGCTGCTCACGCAGTGCGGCGCTCATTGCCGCCGTGGCGGTGTCGGTGCTCATCGTGCCCTCCCCGTGTGGATTGTCTTTGGCGCACGCCCTTGGTAATCCCGCGGGGCCGGACTGTCCAGAGCCGTGCTGCAACCGAGGGGAAGGCCAGACCATGAAGAACGCCGTCCGCGTCGACCACAACGCGCTGGCCGATTTCGCCGCCGCCGTGCTGGCCGCGCCGGGAGTCGCCCCCGACCAGGCGCGAACCTGGGCCGAGGTGCTGGTGTGGGCCAATCTGCGCGGGGTGGATTCGCACGGGGTTCTGCGCATCCCGGGCTATGTCGACCGGCTGACGACGGGCGGCATCAACCCGCGACCCGACATGCGCATCGTCCGCCGCGCCGGGGCCGTGGCGGTCCTGGAAGCGGACCGGGCGCCGGGGCCGGTGGCGCTCGACCGCGCCATGGGCGAGGCCATCGCCATCGCGCGCGAGGTGCATGTGGGCTGGTGCGCGGCGCGCGACATCACCCATGCGGGCGCCGTAGGGTATTTCGCCATCCGGGCGGCCGAGGCCGGCATGGCGGGGATCGTGCTCTCCGCCTCGGTGCCGCTGATGGCCTATCACGGGGCGAAGGTGGCGGGCGTATCCACCAACCCCGTCGCCATCGCCGTGCCGGTGGAAGGCCGGCGGCCGCTGGTGGTGGACATGTCAACCTCCACCGTGGCGCTGGGCAAGATCCTGAGCGCGCGCGACCGCGGCGAGCCCATCCCCGAGGGCTGGGGCATGGATGCCGACGGCAACCCGGTCACCGATCCCGACGCCGTCGCGACCCTGCTGCCGCTGGGCGGCGCCAAGGGATCGGGGCTGTCGCTGCTCATCGAATGCCTGGCCAGCCTGACCGTCGCCAACCCGGTGATCCAGCCGGCGCTGACCGGCCGGCTCGCGGGCCTGCGCCTCAACGGCACCGCCATCGCCGTCGACCTGGCCGCCTTCGGCGATCCCGACGCGTTCCGTCACGAGGCGGCGCTGCTGGCCGACGCGGTAACGTCCCTGCCGCGGGCAAAAGGAGTGGACCGTCTCTACGCCCCCGGCGAGCGGGGCGACGCCTTGCTCGACGAACGTTGCGCCAACGGAATCCCGCTGCCGCAGGGCACCTGGGCCAGGCTGACGGAAACGGCGGCGCGCTACGGCATACCGATGCCCGCAACGCCGGAGCAAGGACATTTTCAGCCGTTTACGTGAACCTGCGGCGTCCCCTACTGCTGGACGGCGCTGATCTGGACGGTCACTTCCATCTCCTCGTCGGCGGAACCGCCGCGGCGCATCCCGCGCACCGGCGCCGCCCCGGCATAGTCGAGCCCCGTCGCCACGCCCACATGACGCTCGGTGCCGCACACCGTGTTGGACACGTCGAAGCTGACCCAGCCCAGCTCGTCGACCCAGGCGGCGGCCCAGGCATGGCCGGCGGTGGACAGCGCGTCGGCCTCGCCGTCGAACAGGTAGCCGCCCACATAGCGGGCCGGCACCCCGAGCGCCCGGCAGCAGGCGATGAACACGTGCGCGTGGTCCTGGCATACCCCGAACCCGTCGGCCAGCACCTCGGCGGCGGTGGAATGAACGTGCGTGGCGCCGGTGCGGTAATCGACGCGCTCGCGAACGCCGCCCATCAGCGCGTGCAGCCCGTCGAGCCGGTCGCGGGCGACGGCACCGGCGAACGAGGCGGCGAAGTCGCGCACCCTCTCGTCGGTGCGGGTCAGCGGGGTGGCGCGCAGGAACACCTCGACCGGCAGCGCGCCGTCTTCATTGGCCAGCACGCCGTTGACGTCGAACGTGTCCACCCGGCCCGAGGCCGTGATGCGTATCTCGGTGCTGGGGCGCTCCACGACCAGCGTATGGCAGATATTGCCGAAGGCGTCCTGCCATCGGGCGATCTGGCCCGGCGCGTCGATGCGCCAGTTGACCACCTGCTGGCTGGCGTTGCTGACCGGCGTCAAGTGCAGGTACTGGGCGCTGTGCAATACCTCGCCGCCATAGCGGTAGGCGGTACGGTGCTCGATGAAAAGGCGCATGAGTCGAACCGGTCAGCGGATACGGGCGGCAGCGGAGGCGAATGGGTACATGGTCAGGCCAGCATCATGAAGTCGCGCTGCACCTGGCCGCCGAGCTCGGTCGTGCGGTCGACGAAGTCGGTAAGGAACTCGTGCAGCCCGCGGGTGAAGATCTCGCTCATGCTGGCGAAACGGATACGGGCGTGCAGCTCGCCCGCAATGCGCCGGCATTCGAAAGGCCGTCGGCCGCACAGGTGGTCGAGAGAGCCGATGGCCTGGTTCAGGCAGCTATGCAGCGAGCGCGGCATGTCCTCGCGCAGGATCAGCAGCTCGGCCACCCGCGCCGGCACGATCACGTTGCTGTACACCTTGTGGTAGGCACGGAAGGCGCTGACCGAGCGCAGCAGCGCGCCCCACTGGTAGTAGTCCACTGCGCCGCCCACGTCCTGCGCGCTGGCGAGCAGCACGTGGTACTTGGAATCCAGGATGCGCGCGGTGTTGCCGGCACGCTCCAGGTACCAGCCAAGCCGCATGAACGCATAGGCATCGTCGTGCAACATGGTGCCGTCGGCCACGCCGTGGAACAGGTTGGCGCGCTCCTTTACCCAGTCGAACAGGTCGCGGTAACCGCGCTCCAGCAGGGCGTTCTCGTCCATGTCGCGGATTTCCAGCCAGGTGCTGTTCACCGCCTCCCACAGCTCGATGGTGATGGACGACCGCAGGGCGCGTGCGTTCTCGCGCGCCGCGCGCAGGCAGCCATACAGGCTCCACGGGTTGTCGGGGTCGATGGCGAGGAAACGGATGACGTCCTCGCGCCGCACCTCCCCGCCGTACTTCTCCGCGTAGGCCTCCTGGCAGCCGGCGATCTCCAGCGTCGACGACCACACCGAAGCGCGGGTGGCCGCGTCCTGCGGCATGAGGGTCATGCGGTAGCCCACGTCGAGGATGCGCGCGGTGCTCTCGGCCCGCTCGGAATAGCGGGCCATCCAGTAGAGCGAGTCGGCGATGCGTCCCAGCATCAGCCCTCTCCCTCGAGCACCCAGGTGTCCTTGATGCCGCCGCCCTGCGACGAGTTCACCACCAGCGAGCCTTCCACCAGCGCCACGCGGGTCAGCCCGCCCGGCACTACGCCGAACGTCTCGCCCGCCAGCACGTAGGGACGCAGATCCACATGGCGCGGCGCGACGCCGCTCTCGACGAAAGTCGGACAGGTGGAGAGCGCCAGCGTCGGCTGAGAGATGAAGCCGGCCGGATCGGCCAGGATGCGCGCGCGGTAGGCTTCGATTTCCGCCTTGGTGGCAGCGGGTCCCACCAGCATGCCGTAGCCGCCGGCGCCGTGCACCTCCTTGGTCACCAGTTCGTGCAGGTGGTCAAGCGCATATTTCAGGTCGTCGGCGCGGCGCAGCATCCAGGTGGGCACGTTGTTGAGGATGGGCTCCTCGCCGAGATAGAAGCGGACGATGTCGGGCACGTAGGGATAGACCGACTTGTCGTCGGCGACGCCGGTACCCATGGCGTTGGCGAGGCTGACATTGCCGGCGCGGTAGACCGACAGCAGACCCGGCACGCCAAGGGTCGACTCGGACCGGAACGCCAGCGGATCGAGGAACTCGTCATCGACGCGCCGGTAGATGACATGCACCCGCTGCGGCCCTTCTGTGGTGCGCATGTAGACCACGCCGTCGCGCACGAACAGGTCGCGCCCCTCCACCAGCTCCACACCTATCTGCTCGGCGAGGAAGGCGTGCTCGAAATAGGCGCTGTTGTAGGGGCCGGGTGTCATCACCGCCACGGTGGGTTCGTCGACTCCGGGAGGCGCCACGGCGCGCAGGTTGCGCAGCAACTCGTCCGGGTAGTGGTTGACCGGTGCGACGCCGAACTCGGAAAACAGTTCGGGGAACAGGCGCATCATCACCTCGCGGTTCTCCATCATGTAGGAGACCCCGGACGGCGAGCGCAGGTTGTCCTCCAGCACGAAGAACTCGCTTTCGCCGGTGCGCACGATGTCGATGCCGGCGACGTGGGTGTAGATGCCGCAGGGCAGGCTCAATCCCTGCATCTGCGGCTGGAAATATTCGTTGGCCAGGATCAGTTCGGCCGGCACCACCCCGGCGCGGATGATCTCGCGCCCGTGGTAGATGTCGGCGAGGAACAGGTTGAGCGCCCGCACCCGCTGGATGGAGCCCTGCGCCAGCCGTCGCCATTCGTGGGCGGCGAACACGCGCGGGATGACGTCGAACGGGATCAGGCGCTCGGTGCCGCCCTCCTTGCCGTAGACGATGAAGGTGATGCCGAGGCGGCGGAACAGCAGGTCGGCCTCGGCGCGCTTGCGGGCGATCTGCTCCGGTCTGAGGCGGCCCAGCCACGCCGCCACCCGGGCGTATGCGGGCCGCAGCGCGCCGTCGGCGCCGTGCATCTCGTCGAAGACAGGCATGGCTCCTCTTTACCGCGACGCGCTCCTTCGCTCCCCTCTTCCCGGTCGGACGTAACGAACGTGTTTCTTTCAGCATAGCCACCGCACCCGGCCGGGGCAATTCGGGTACGGGCGGAAACAATGGCTTGTGGTGGAGGGCGGTTGCCGGCTATGGGAAGGCGCATGAGAACATTCCTGATCGCCGCCCTCGCCGCCGCTCTCGCCGCCGCCGCCGCCACCTGGGCACGCTACGAGAGCTTCTCGCCGTGCGACTGGATGGAACACGACCTGGCGGCCAGCACCGGCCTGCCGCGTCTGGTGGTGACGGCGCGGGTGCGCGCCCAGTTCCTGATCGAGGGCGTCACCGACCCCGACATGACCCGGTGCATCCTCGCCTGGTGGCGCTTCCGCGCCGACGGGCTGCCCGCCGACGCCGCGACGCCAGCGGACGCGGCGCGCTAGCGCGGTCCATTGTTTCATGTGAAACAATGGTCAGCCGTGCTGACCTTTTGAGATATCTTTCTGGTTTCGCTTCTTTTCCGTCCCCGAGTGCGGCTCCGCCGGGCCGGGACGATTGCAGCGGCGGCGAGGCGCAACGACGGCCGGACCGGAGACCGGAAATCGGGGGACAGGACACGGTAATAGATTGCGGCGTGGCCGCGTGTATAATTACCGTATGTGTCGCGACGGTTCCCCGCATGCGCGCACCCGTGCGCCCGGCAGCGGCCGTTCCCCTGTCAGCGCCGCGCCGCCGGACCGGAGCGGATGGGTGCGACGCGGGCCGGGGCGCGTCGGCGCGGTTTCCGTGATCGCCGCTGCCATGATCGCAGCCATTGTTGCACCGGCGGCGGCCAACGCCGCCGGTCCGGCCGGGCAGCGGTTTCTGTTCGGCGTTCTGGTACACGACCGCGGCCCGACCGCCGATAATAACGAGGACGGGATCGATCCCAATCTCGAGATGCAGTTCCGGCCGCCGGACTGGGCGCTGTGGCGAACGCTGGGCAATCCGCGACCGCATCTTGGCCTTACGCCCAATCTCAACCGCGAGACCAGCGCCGCCTATGGCGGACTCACTTTCGAGCTGGATCTGGCGGGTCCGCTGTTCGCCACGATCGCCGTCGGGCTCGCCATCCATGACGGGCCGTTGCACAAGGACGAGGGAGGGCGCTGCGGGACGGACAGCGATTGCGGCTTCGGCTCGCGCGTGCTGCCTCGCGGCGCACTCGAACTGGGGGTGAGACTCGGCGACGGCCGCGCGGTATCGCTGGTCTACAGTCATATGTCGCACGGCGGGCTGCTGGCCGACGAGAACGAAGGCGTCGACCACGTCGGCGTGCGCTACGGCGTCGAATTTTGATGCGCCCGGACCGGCGCGGATCAGAACCGCCTCGGCATCGCCTGCCCCGGGGCGGAGTGGGGGACGACGGTGGTGCCGTGTTTGCGCGCGGGGGATTGTGATACCAGCTTTACGGGATCGCATCGCAACCACTCCCGGGGCTGTCCATGGAATACCTGCTTTCGCTGATCACCGATCCTGCCGCGTGGATCGCGCTTGTCGCCCTGATGGCGATGGAGGTGGTGCTCGGCATCGACAATCTGATCTTCATCTCCATCCTCACCAACAAGCTGCCGGTCGACCGGCGCTCGCGCGCCCGCCGCATCGGCATCGGGGCGGCGCTGGTGCTGCGGCTGGCGCTGCTCGGCAGCATCGCCTTCATCGTCACCCTGACCGAGCCGGTGGTCACCCTGTTCGAGGCGGCGCTGTCGTGGCGCGACCTGATCCTGATCGCCGGCGGGCTGTTCCTGGTGTGGAAGGCGACGCGCGAGGTGCATCACCGGGTCGACCCGGAGCCGGGGCCGGACAGCCTCAACCCGGCGATTCCGGCGACCAGCGCCGTCGCGGTCATCGGCCAGATCCTGGTGCTCGACCTGGTGTTTTCCGTCGACAGCATCATCACCGCGGTGGGCATGACCGAGCACCTGCCCATCATGGTGCTGGCGGTGCTGTTCGCGGTGTCGGTGATGATGCTGGCCGCCGACCCGCTCGCCAACTTCATCGACGCCAACCCCACCATCGTCATGCTGGCGCTGGGGTTCCTGCTCATGATCGGCACCACCCTGATCGCCGACGGATTCGGCGTCCACGTGCCGAAGGGGTATATCTATGCGGCGATGGCGTTTTCCGCCTTCGTCGAGGGCCTCAACATCCTGGCGCGCCGGTCCCGGCGGAAGCGGGCGCGCCAGTCCTGAGCGGGAGCGACGCAGTGACCGAGCCGACACCCGCGGCCGGATCGTGGCAGAAGAGCCTCGGTGACTTCCTTGCCGAGGCCGCCGCCCGGCGGCCCGATGCGGTGTTCGTGAAGATCGCCGGCGCGGCGCTGACATACCGTCAGTTTCACGACCAGGCACGCAAGGTGGCGGGGCTCTACCGCTCGCTCGGCATCGGCGCTGGCGACCGGGTGTGCCTGGTTCTGCCCAACGGCCCGGAGATCCTGCTGTCGTGGTTCGGCCTGTCGCTGCTCGGCGCCATCGCGGTGCCGGTCAACACCGCCTACCGGCGCGACGAACTGGCCTACATCCTGAAGGATTCCGGCGCGCGGGCGCTGGTGGCGCATGCGGATTTCCTCGACGCGGCGGGCGCGGCGGCGGCGCTGGCGCCCGGCCTGGCGACGCGGCTACGGGTGGGCGGCGCCGGCGCCGCGCCGGACGGCTGGACCGGCTTTGGCGTCGCCTTCGATGCGGCGGAAGCACCGCCGGTGCTGCCGGACGTGCCGCACGATTCCGTCTCGGCGCTGGTCTACACCTCGGGCACCACCGGCGACCCCAAGGGGGTGATGATCACCCACGCCATGTTCGTCGCCGCCGGACAGGGCTTCGCCCGCTGGACCCGCGCCACCGCCGAGGACCGCTTCTTCACCTGCCTGCCCTATTTCCACGCCAACGCCCAGTACTACTCCACCATGGGGGCGCTGGCGGCGGGCGGCACGCTGGTGGTGGCCGGGCGGTTCAGCGCCAGCCGCTTCTGGCAGCAGGTGCGCGAGTCGCGCGCCACCATCGTCAATTTCATCGGCATGATGCTGAGCGTGCTGCTCAAGCAGCCGCCGTCGCCGCGCGACCGCGACCACTCGGCGCGGCTGTTCTACGGCACCCCCGCCTTCGCGCCCGAGGTGCTGGCCGGCTTCGAGGCGCGATTCGGCGTGACGGTGATGATCGGCTTCGCCATGACCGAGACCTGCTACGGCACCATCGAGCGCCCCGACACGGAACGGCGGCCGTTCTCCTGCGGCCAGCCGCGCGAGCATCCGGACCCCGCCTTCGCCAACGAGGTGCGCATCGCCGACGCCGCGGGCCGCCCGCTGCCGCCGGGCACGGCGGGGGAGATCGTCATCCGCAACCCGGCCATCACCCCCGGCTACTGGAACAGCCCGGAGAAGACGCGCGAGGCGATCCGCGACGGCTGGCTGCACACCGGCGACATGGCGCGCATGGACGCGGACGGGCATCTCTATTTCGTCGACCGCAAGAAGGACGTCATCCGCCGCCGCGGCGAGAATATCTCGTCGCAGGAGGTGGAGGCGGTGCTCAGGCGCCACCCCGACGTGCTCGACGCGGCGGTGATCGCGGTGCCGTCGGAGCTCGGCGAGGACGAGGTGAAGGCGTACCTGGTGCCGGTGCTGGGGAGCGCGCCGGACGCGGCCGCCATCCTCACCTGGTGCGCCGGCGCGCTGGCGGCGTTCAAGGTGCCGCGTTACGTCGAGTTCCGCGACGAGCTGCCGCGCACGCCGTCCCTGCGCGTGCGCAAGGAGGCGCTGCGCGCCGAGCGGGCGGACCTCACCGAAGGCTGCTTCGACCGCGAGGCGGCGGGGGTGAAGCTGCGGTGAGGGAGATCCACCGCGTGGACGATGCGTAGGACCGCCAGATCTCGCAGGCAATCGTGCGCTCCGCCGCTGCTCCTTGACTCGTGCCCTCACGTACGGATACAGTCCGTACGTCACGTAACAGAGGAGACCACCATGCCGGCAACGGGGAAATCTGTCCGCGCACCGGCCGCTGGTGCCAAGCGTGGCACCCGCGAGGACAGGATCGAATTGCGGACCACGCGCGAAGAGAAGCGACTGCTCGCGGCCGCCGCCGCCCATGAACGGCTGGACGTGACCAGCTTCATCATGCGCAAGGTGCTTCCCGCGGCGCGGGAGGTGGTGGACCGGGCCGAGCGCATCACCCTCAGCGAGCGCGACACCAGACGCGTGCTGGAGCTTCTGGAAAACCCGCCGGCACCGCCGCCCCCCGCGCTCGAGGCTGCCGCCCGCCGCCGCGCCGCGCGTAGCTGACACTGGGCATGTCCCGAGCGTCGCGTGGACTGGCGCGAAGAATCCATAAGTCGGCAGCATGACCGCTCGGGCTTCGACTGCGGCGTCCCCGATCTCAATACCTATCTCAGCCGCTATGCCCGGCAGAATCACCAATCCGGCGGCGCCAAGACATTCGTCGCCGTATCGCCGGCAGCCCCCGAGCGAATTCTCGGCTTCTATTCCATCAGTCCGGGCGCCATCGAATTCACACGCGTCCCGGCGAATCTGACCAGCGGTCTCGGCCGCTATGACGTGCCCGTCTTCCGGCTCGGGCGCCTCGCCGTCGATCTCACGTGCCAAGGCCGCGGACTCGGCGGCGAGTTGCTGCTGGCGGCCGGGGCACGCGCCCTTGCGGTGGCGGCCGAAGCCGGAGGTGTGGCGCTGGCGATCGATGCAAAGGACGCCAGAGCGGCACGCTGGTACCAACGGTTCGGCGCCTTATCGCTCCTTGATGATCCGCACAGGCTCATCCTGCCGCTAAGCGTCATTGCGGATGCGATCCGGATCACGCAAGCGTGGCAGCGGTAGTCCAGGCCCGCCGCGTCCATTTCTCCCTACGATGTCAGCCCCATGGCCTTGCATGCGCGGGCGATGATGGCAGGGGGCGTGGCGAGGTTGGCGTCGACGGCGCGGCGCACCTCGGCGGTAAACCGGACCGGCCAGGCTCAGAGGAAGCTGCACGGGTCGACGTCGACGGCGACGCGAACGGAGCCGCGCACCGGCACGCGGGCGAGCCAGTCGCGCAGCACCCGCTGAACGTTGACCGCGCGGCCCGCTTTCAGCAGCAGCCGGCGGCGGTGGCGGCCGCGCAGCAGGCTGAGCGGCGCCGGCGCCGGGCCGAGCACGCGCACACCGGCGCCGTCGGGGCGGGCGCGCCCCAGCGCACGGGCGGCGGCGTCCACCGCCGCCTCGTCGGGGCCGGAGACGATGAGCGCCGCCAGCCGGCCGTGGGGCGGCAGGCCGCGGGCGCGGCGCGCCTCGCCCTCGGCGGCGAGGAAGCGGTCGCGCTCGCCGGAGACCAGCGCCTGCATCACCGGGTGGTCGGGCATGTAGCTCTGCAGCAGCACGCGGCCGGGGCGCTCCGCCCGGCCGGCGCGGCCGGCCACCTGGTGCAGCAGCTGGTAGGTGCGCTCGGCGGCGCGCAGGTCGCCGCCGGCCAGCCCGAGATCGGCATCCACCACGCCGACCAGGGTGAGCAGCGGGAAGTGGTGCCCCTTAGCCATGACCTGGGTGCCGATGAGGATATCGATGTCGTGCGCCTGCATGCGGTGCACCAGCGCCTCCACCGCGTGCGGGCTGTCGAGGGTGTCGGAGGCCATGATGGCGCAGCGGGCATCCGGGTAGAGCGCCGCCACCTCTTCCGCCACGCGCTCGACGCCGGGGCCGCAGGCGGCGAACGGGTCGGCGGCGCCGCAGGCCGGGCAGGCCGGCGGCAGCGGCACGCCGTAGCCGCAATGGTGGCAGAGCAGCCGGCCTTCCCGCCGGTGCTCCACCAGCCAGGCGGTGCATTGCGGGCATTCGAGGCGATGGCCGCAGGCGCGGCACAGGGTCAGCGGCGCGTAGCCGCGGCGGTTGAGGAACAGCATGGCCTGCTCGCCGCCCTCCAGCGTCTCGGCCAGCGCCGTGCGCAGGGTGGGCGACAGCCAGCTCTGGCGCGCCAGCGCCTCGCGCCGCATATCGATGACGCCGATCCCGGGCAGTTGCGCGCCGGCATGGCGCTCGGGAAGTGCGAGGCGCGCGTAGCGTCCGGCCTCGACGTTGGTGATGGTCTCGAGCGAGGGCGTGGCCGAGCACAGCACCACCGGAATCCCGGCCATGCGCCCGCGCACCACCGCCATGTCGCGGGCGTTGTAGATCACCCCGTCTTCCTGCTTGAAGGACGGATCGTGCTCCTCGTCCACCACGATCAGCCCGAGGGCGGCGAAGGGCAGGAACAGGGCCGAGCGCGCCCCCACCACCACCGTCGCCTCGCCGCCCGCTACCGCACGCCAGAAGACGCGCCGCTCCGCCCCCGTCAGGTCGGAATGCCATTCCACCGGCGGTGCGCCGAAGCGGTCGCGGAAGCGCGCCAGCCACTGGGCGGTGAGCGCGATCTCGGGTAGCAGCACCGCCACTTGGCGCCCCGCTTCCAGCGCTGCGGCGATGGCCTCGAAATAGACCTCGGTCTTGCCCGACCCGGTAACGCCGTCGAGCAGGGTGACTCCGAACCCGTCCGGCCCCTCCGCGGCCGCCCGCACCGACACCGCCAGCGCCCGCGCCGCCTCGTGCTGGGCGGGCGACAGCACGGGTCCGCGGCGACGCCGGTCGGGTTGCGGCAGCGCCACGCGCGGGGTCAGCGCCACCGGCGCCAGCAGCCCCACGTCGGCCATGGCGCGCACCACGCCTGGCGTAACGGCCGCAGCGCGAGCAAGCTCCGCCGCCGGCCGCGGCGGCCCGTCGCCGAGCACCGCCAGCACCCGCCGCCGCTGCGGCGTCAGGCGCGGAGGCGTCTTCTCTTCGCCGCTACGCGGCTCCACCCCCGCCGGTTCTCTCCGTGGCTTCACTCCCACCGGCCTGGTCCGAGGCTCCACCCCCTCCCCTCCCTCCCCCTTCAAGGGGGAAGACGAATTATTCCCGTGCTCGTAGCGCGCGTCCCCTCCCCCCTTGCGGCGGAGGGACAGGGAGGGGGGTGCTGTCCGCAGCGAGGCGGGATGCACGCCGTCGGTGATTCGCGAATCGGCGGCGGCAGCCGGGGCATAGGCAACGACGCTGCGGGGCGGCTCCAGCGCGGCGGGCACGCTCATTGCCATGCGCAGTACCGCGCCGGGCGGATTCAGCGTGTAGGCGGCGGTCCAGTCGATGGTCTGCATCAGCTCCCGAGTTAGCGGCGGCAGGTCGAGCACCGCCATGACATCCTTGAGCTTTTCCGCCGCCACCCCGCCGCTGCCCGGTCCCCACACCACGCCCGTCACCCGGCGCGGGCCGAGCGGTACGGCGACGAACAGTCCGGGGGAAAGGCCGCGCCCGTCGGGCACGCGGTAGTCATACGTCCCGGCAAGGGGCAGCGGCAGCAGAACGGCGACGCTCTCGCCGGCCTCGTCCCCGCTCGTGCTGGCGCGGCGTGGTGCCATGGATTACACTTTAACCAAGGTTTTGATATGGGCCAACGCGGCCCGCCGGGGCCTCTGCCGGGCCGCGGGATCGGCGCAACACGGACACAGTACAGACACGGGCAATCATGAAATTTTTCGTCGATACCGCCGACGTGGCCGAGATCCGCGACCTGGCCGCGACCGGGCTGCTGGACGGCGTTACCACCAACCCGTCGCTTGTGGCCAGGACGGGACGCAGTTTCATCGAGGTGGTGCGCGAGATCTGCGCCATCGTCGACGGACCGGTCAGCGCGGAGGTGACCGCCACCGATTTTCCCACCATGATCAGGGAGGGCGAGAAGCTGGCGGCGCTGGCCGACAACATCGCCGTCAAGGTACCGCTCACCCCGGACGGGCTGAAGACCTGCAAGGCGCTCTCCGACAACGGCACCATGGTCAACGTGACCCTGTGCTTCTCGCCCGGCCAGGCGATCCTCGCCGCCAAGGCGGGCGCCAGCTTCGTCTCGCCGTTCATCGGCCGGCTCGACGACATCGCCGGCGACGGCATGAAGCTGATCGCCGACATTGTGCAGATCTACCGCCATTACGACGCCTTCTGCACCGAGGTGCTGGTGGCCTCCATCCGCCACCCCATGCACGTGGTGGAGGCGGCGAAGATCGGCGCCCACGTGGCCACCATCCCGCCGGGCGTGCTGCGCCAACTCTACAAGCATCCGCTCACCGATGCGGGGCTGGCGGCGTTCCTCGCCGATTGGAAGAAGACCGGCCAGTCGATTCTGGACAGCTGAGGGGAGGACCATGAGCGGAGCCGCCGACGACGCCAAGGCCCTGAGGGGCGAGGTTCTGTCCGCCGACCAGGTCGAGGCGTGGCTGACGCGCCACGCCGAGTTCCTCAACGAGCGGCCGGAGCTTCTCGCCATGCTGGTTCCCCCGGAATTCCACCGCGGCGATCAGGTGGTGGACATGCAGCACTTCATGCTGCAGCGGCTGCGCGGCCAGATCGCCCAGATGAAATCGCGCGAGCAGACCCTGCTCGCCGCCGCCGAGGCCAATGTGGCGGTGCAGGCGCGTGTGCATCACGCGGTGAAGGCGCTGATGGCGGCGCGCTCGTTCGAGCACCTGATCCGCGTAGTGGTGGACGAACTGCCCGGCATGCTGGACGTGGCCGCGGTGGCGCTGGCGGTGGAGAACGGCGAGCGGCTGCCCGGCGCCGCAGGCGATACGGGCGTGGTGACGCTGAAGCCCGGCGCCATCGACCGGCTGCTCGGCGCCGACCGGACCATCGCGCTGCGCGCGACGGCCGACGGCGACACGGCGGTGTTCCGCGACAGGGTGGCGCAGGTGCGTTCGGTCGCCATGCTGCGCCTCACCTTCGGGCCCGAGGCGCCGGCCGGGCTGTTCGCGCTCGGCTCGGCGGCAGCGGGCGGCTTCGACCCGCGCCAGGGCACCGAGCTTCTGTCGTTCCTCGCCCATGTGCTGCAGCTCTGCATCCGGCGCTGGCTGGGGCTGGCAAGCTGAGCGAAGGAAGGGAGCGGCCCCGCCCCGCCCCGCCATGAGCACGCAAGCCATCCGCTTCTCCGCCGCCGCCGACGCGCTCTCCGCCATCGCCGACTGGCAGCGCTGGATCGCCGAGGAACGCCGCGGCTCGGCCCACACGCTGGCCGCCTATTCGCGCGATCTGGCGGCGTTCCTCGACTTCCTCACCGGACACCTGGGCGGCCTGCCCGGCCTCGCCGATCTGGCGGCGCTGGCGGCCGGCGACTTCCGCGCCTTCCTGGCGGTGCGCGCCAACGCCGGCATGGCGACCAGCAGCCAGGCGCGGGTCATGTCGACGCTGCGCAGCTTCTTCCGCTTCCTCGAACGCAGCGGGCGGGGCGCCAACGTCGCCATCGCCGCGGTGCGGCCCCCGCGCGCGAAACCGCCCCTGCCCAAGGCGCTGACCGAAGCCGACGCGTTCGACCTGATCGACGCCGCCGGCGCCCTGGCCAGGGATCCGTGGGTGGCCAGGCGCGACGTCGCCATCCTGCTGCTGCTCTACGGCTGCGGGCTGCGCATCGATGAGGCGCTGAGCCTGACCCGCGCCCAGGCACCCAGGGGCGAGACCATGGTGGTCACCGGCAAGGGCCGCAAGCAGCGCGTGGTGCCGGTGCTGCCGCTGGTCGCCGCCGCCATCGACGACTACATCAAAGCGTGCCCTTACCGGCCGGGGGCGGACGGGCCGCTGTTCGTGGGTACCCGCGGCGCGCGGCTCAACCCCGGCGTGGTGCAGCGCCAGATCCGCCGGCTGCGCGCCTTCCTCGGCCTGCCCGAGACGACGACGCCGCACGCGCTGCGCCACAGCTTCGCCACCCACCTGCTGGGCGCCGGGGGCGATCTGCGCACCATCCAGGAGCTGCTCGGCCACGCCTCCCTTTCCACCACCCAGCGCTATACGGACGTGGACGCCGAGCGGCTGGTGGCGGTCTATGACCGGTCGCACCCGCGGGCCCGCGCGCCGCGGACCGCCGACGGAGAAAATTGAACGAACCCGCGTTTTCTGGTTTCATCCGCGCAAAGACCCAGCGCAGACGTGGAGATTTCCCATGGCCGTCACCGTTACCCCGCTCTCTCCCGCCTGCGGCGCCGAGATCGGCGGGGTGGACCTGCGCCAGCCGCTCGACGCCGGCACCATCGCCGCCGTCCGCAAGGCGTGGCTGGAGCACCTGGTGATCGCCGTGCGCGGCCAGGACCTCACCCCCGCCGACCAGAAGCGCTTCGCCGGCGGCTTCGGCAAGGTAGGCGACTACATGCGACCGAAGGAGCGCCAGCACCCGGGCCACGCCAGCGACACCATCATGCTCGTCTCCAACATCCGCGAGGACGGCCGGCCCATCGGCGCCCATCCCGACGGCGAGATGATGTGGCACACCGACACCGCCTATCACGCCAACCCGCACATGGCGACGACGCTGTTTGGCGTCGAGGTGCCGGACCGCGGCGGCGACACCTGCTTTTCCAACCAGTACCTGGTGTACGACGCGCTGCCCGAAGCGCTGAAGAAGCAACTCAGGGGCGCCATGGCCATCAACGCCTACGAGTTCGGCACCACGGTAAAGACGTTCGCGAAGTACGACCGCTCGCACGTGCCCCATTGCGCCCACCCGGTGCTGCGCCGACACCCGGAGACGGGGCGGATTTCGGTCTATGTCTGCCCGCTGATGACCGAGGAGATCGTCGGCCTGCCGGAGGACGAGAGCCGCGCCATTCTGGAGGAGATCTACGCCATCCAGCGCCGGGCCGAGTTCATCTACGCCCACAAATGGCGGCCGGGCGACCTGGTCATGTGGGACAACCGCTGCACCATGCACGCGCGCACCGACTTCCCGCGCGAGCAGCGCCGGCTCTTGCGCCGCGTCACCATCGAGGACGCCGCGGCGGTCATGGCGGCGTAAAGTCTGATCCCCTTACGCGGACACGCGCCGCCCCAGGATCGTCACCGCGGCCAGGGCCAGCGCGCTGCCGGCGCCCATGGCGGCGAAGCCGAGGCCCCAGCCGGCGGGCCCGCCGGTGCCCGCCGCGTCGAGCACCATGCCGACCGCGAGCGGGCCGAAGATGCCGCCCATGAAGCCGACGAAGGCGTGCATGGCGAGCGTCGCACCGCGCAAGCCGGCGGCGGCGGCCGCCACCGTGCCGGCGGTGAGCGCCGCCGAGTCGCCGGTGAGGAGCAGCCCGTAGACGAGGCAGAGCCCGACCACCAGCGCGAGCGACAACCCGGCGGTGAAGCCGATCACCAGGCTGAGCGCCACCGAGCCGAGCGTCACCCGGACGATCAGCCGCCGTCGTCCCCATCTGAGCGCCAGTTCGTTGCCGAGGATGCTGGACGGCACGCCGAGCAGGGTCGCGGCGGCGGCGATTACCGTCGGCGCCACGCCAATGCCGCCGCCGGCCAGTGTCTCGGCATAGACGAGGAACGCCACGGCCCACGAGCGGAAGGCGAACAGTTCCCAGTTATGGCCGAAATAGCCGAGGATGAACGCCATGGCGCCGCGGTTAGCCAGCACCGGGCGGAAATCCAGCAGCCGCGTCTCGGGCCGGTCCGCCGGCGGGGATGGCGGCAGCACGGCGAGGGTGAGCGCCACGGCCAGCAACGATCCGACGGCGGCCAGCCCGAACGCCCAGCCCCAGCCCAGCGACGCTTCCGCCCAGCCCGCCAGCACGAACGACAGCGCGGCGCCGATGCCGAAGCTGGAGGTGTAGAATGCCACGTAGCGCGACTGGTGCGGGCCGCCGATGTGGTCTGACAGCGCCTTGAGCCCTGGCATGTAGGTACCGGCGAGGCCGACGCCGGTCAGGGCGCGGAAGGCCAGCGCGGTCCAGAATCCGTCGGCGAACAGCGCGAAGCCCAGCGACGCCGCCCCGCCCAGCGCCAGCGAGCCGAGCAGGATGCGGCGCGGGTCCACCCGGTCGGTCAGGCTGGCCAGCACCGGCACCGCGCCCACATAGCCGGCGAAATAGAAGCCGCTGATCCAGCCCGCCTCGGTGTTGGAAAGGTCCCATGCCGCCCTGAACGTAGGAATTAGCGCCTGGAAGCCGGCGAAGGACAGCATGCCCAGAACCTCGGCCAGGCACATGGCGATGACGAAGGAAAGCTGGCCGAAGCGCATGGCGATTTCTTCCGTTCAGGCGCTGGCCGGGGCCGGGGACGCGACATCGGCAGCGTCACCCGTCATAACGCCGACGCAGGCCCAAACGCCAGCGCAGACGTGCGGCGCGAATGCGCGCCTTTTCTAGTGCGACGCGGAATTTCGGCCAGCGCTGCCCCGCCTTCAGGATCAGCCAGCGCACGCGCACCGAGCGGCGCGACAGGATGATCGTCCCGATGCAGAGGAACAGGACGCCCTGCAGGATGGGCAGGAACAGCCCGAGCACGCCGAGCACCATGAACCCCCACCCCAGCGCGAGCATGGCCCAGTGCTTTACCCGCCGGCGCATTTTCCCCGACTCCGCGGCACCCGCCGCGCGCAATGGCTCAACCGGCCGGGAATCGCGGATCAACCGCCCCGCTCATACATGGATGGGCTCGAGGCAGGCGGCGAGTGCGGCTTCCTTGACCGCTTCGTTCAGCGTCGGGTGGGCATGGCAGGTGCGCGCAATGTCCTCGGTCGAGGCGCGGAACTCCATGGCCAGCGCCAGCTCGGCGATCATGGTGCCGGCGTCGGGGCCGATGATGTGGGCTCCGAGCAGCCGGTCGGTCTTCGCATCGGCCAGGATCTTGACGAAACCGCTGCCGTCCGCCCCCATGGCGCGGGCGCGCGAGTTGGCGATGAACGGAAACCTGCCGACCCGGTAGTCTACCCCATCCGCCCTGAGCTGCTCTTCCGTCCTGCCCACCGAGGCGGCTTCGGGCGCGGTGTAGACCACGGCGGGAATGGCGTCGTAGTCGATGTGTCCGGCCTGGCCGGCGATGATCTCGGCGCAAACGTGCCCTTCGTCCATGGCCTTGTGCGCCAGCATGGGGCCGGGGATCACGTCGCCGATGGCGAAGATGCCGGGTACGCTGGTCTCGAACCTTTCGTTGACGGTGATGAAACCGCGGTTATCGCGTGCAACCCCGACCTCGTCGAGTCCCAGCCCGTCGGTGCAGGGGCGGCGGCCGATGGCGACCAGCACCACATCGCACTCCAGCGTCTCGCCCTTGCCGCCCGCGGCGGGTTCGACGGAGAGCGTGACGCCGTTCCTGCCCGGCTGCGCGCCGGTCACCCTGGTACCGAGGCGGAAGCTCATGCCCTGCTTGCCAAGCGCCTTCATCAGCTCGGCGGCGATATCGCCGTCGGCGGTCGGCACGATGCGGTCGAGAAATTCCACCACCGTCACCGTCGCGCCGAGGCGCTGCCACACCGAGCCGAGCTCGAGCCCGATATACCCGCCGCCCACTACGACGAGGCGCTTCGGCACCTTCGGCAGGGAGAGCGCGCCGGTGGAACTGACGATGGTCTTTTCATCCACGGCGACGCCGGGCAGCGGCGTCGACTCCGAGCCGGTAGCGATGAGGATCCTTTTCGCCTGCAGCACGTCCTCGCCCTTGCCTCCGGCGGGTTTCACGCGCACCTCGCCGGGGGCGCCGATGCGCGCCGTCCCGTGGATCTGCGTCACCTTGTTCTTTTTGAACAGGAAGGCGATTCCCCTGGTCAGCCCGTCCACCACCTTGTCCTTGCGCGACAGCATGACGTCGAGGTCGAGCTCCACCTTCGCCAGCTTCACCCCGTGGGCGGCGAGATCGTGGCTCGCCTCGGCGAATTTCTCCGACGACTGGAGCAGCGCCTTGGACGGGATGCATCCGACATTGAGGCAGGTGCCGCCGAGGCTAGCGCGCCTGTCGACGCACGCCACAGACATGCCGAGCTGCGCCGCGCGGATGGCGGCGACATAGCCGCCCGGCCCGCCGCCGATGATCACCAGATCGTATTGCCGTTCCGCCACCGCCATTGCGTTCCTCAGATATCCAGCAGGATGCGTTCCGGGTCCTCGATGCATTCCTTGACCCGCACCAGGAAGGTCACCGCCTCCGAGCCGTCGATGATGCGGTGGTCGTAGGACAGCGCCAGGTACATCATGGGCCGCACTTCGACCTTATCGCCGACGGCCATGGGGCGCGGCTGGATCTTGTGCATGCCGAGGATGCCCGACTGGGGCGGGTTGAGGATGGGGGTGGACAGCAGCGAGCCGTAGACGCCGCCGTTGGTGATGGTGAAGGTGCCGCCGGTCAGCTCCTCGATGGTCAGCTTGCCGTCGCGCGCCCGCGCCCCCAGCGCCCCGATTTCCTTCTCTATCTCGGCGAAGGACCTGCGGTCGGCGTCGCGCAGCACCGGCACCACCAGCCCCTGGTCGGTACCGACCGCGATGCCCAGGTCGACGTAATGACGGTAGACGACTTCCTCGCCGTCGATTTCGGCGTTGACCGAGGGAATCTCCTTCAGCGCCGTGCAGCATGCCCTGGCGAAGAACGACATGAAGCCGAGTCTGACGCCGTGCTTCTTCTCGAACCGGTCACGGTACTTCTCGCGCGCCGCCAGCACGGCGCTCATGTCCACCTCGTTGAAGGTGGTGAGCATGGCGGCGGTGTTCTGCGCTTCCTTCAGCCGCTCGGCGATGCGGCGGCGCAGCCGGGTCAGGCGCACCCGTTCCTCGCCGCGCCCCTCCCTCTCGGGAACCGGCACGCGCGCCGCGGCGGGTGCGGGCGCCTCGGCCTCGGTCGGAGTTCCGGTCGGGGCCGCGGGCCGAGCCGCGGCCGGCCTCGCGCCGGCTTCCGCGATATGGGCCAGCACGTCGCCCTTGGTCAGCCGGCCGTCGCGCCCGGTGGCCCTGATGGCTGCCGGATCGAGTCCGCGCTCGTCCACCAGCTTGCGCACTGCAGGCGACAGCGGCGCCGGTTCCGCGGCGGCAGGGGCGGGTCTGGCCTCCGCTGCGGGCGCCTTAGCGGCGGGTGCGGCGACGTTCTTCTTCGCCGGCGCCTGTTTGGCGGCGCCGCTGCCCTCGCCGATCACGGCGAGAACCGACCCTACCGCCACCTCGGCGCCTTCCTGCACCAGGATCTCCTGCAGTATGCCGCCGGCGGCGGCAGGAACTTCCAGCGTCACCTTGTCGGTTTCCAGCTCCACCAGCGGTTCGTCGACGGCGACGGTGTCGCCCACGGCCTTGAACCACTTGGCGACCGTCGCCTCGGTCACCGATTCGCCGAGGGAAGGAACCTTGATCTCCATGACGGTTTCTCGTTCTCCGATTGCGTTGGCGCGGCAGGCGCGCCGATCAGGACGGGGCCAGGGCCTCCTCGACCAGCGCCGCCTGTTCCCTGGCATGGCGCCTGGCGAGGCCGGTCGCGGGCGAAGCCGCCTCGGAACGGCCGACATAGCGCGGACGCCGCGCCTTGCCGCCGAGCGTGTCGAGGATGTCTTCTAGCCGGCGGTCGACGAAGGTCCACGCCCCCATGTTGCCGGGCTCTTCCTGGCACCAAACAACCTCGGCATTGGGGTAACGGGCGAGTTCCTCGCCGAGTGAGCGCACCGGGAACGGATAAAGCTGTTCGAGACGCACCAGCGCCACGTCCGTAACGCCCAGCGCCGCGCGGCGCTCGTAGAGGTCGTAATAGACCTTGCCGGCGCACAGCACGACGCGTCGCACCTTGTCGTCGGCAACCAGCGTGTCGGTTTCCGCCAGCACGCGATGGAACCAGCTTCCGGGCCCCATGTCATCCATGGTCGATGCGCACAGCTTGTGGCGCAGCAGCGACTTCGGCGTCATCACCACCAGCGGCTTGCGGAAGTTGCGGTGCACCTGGCGGCGGAGCATGTGGAAATAGCTGGCCGGGGTGGACGGCACGCAGACCTGGATGTTGTCCTCGCCACAGAGCTGCAGATAGCGCTCGAGCCGGGCCGAGCTGTGTTCCGGCCCCTGCCCTTCGTAGCCGTGCGGCAGCAGCAGCACGACGCCGGACATGCGCAGCCACTTGCTTTCCGCCGAGGTGATGAACTGGTCGATGATGACCTGGGCGCCGTTGGCGAAGTCGCCGAACTGGGCCTCCCACATGATCAGCGCGTTGGGCTCCACCAGGCTGTAGCCGTACTCGAAGCCCAGCACCGCCGCTTCCGACAACGGGCTGTTGTGGGCGACGAAGCGCGCCTGGTCGGGCGCAATGTGTGCCAGCGGCACGTAGCGGTCCTCGCTCTCCTGGTCGATCAGATAGGCGTGTCGCTGCGAAAACGTGCCGCGCTGCACGTCCTGGCCCGACAGGCGGACAAGGTAGCCCTCGGTCACCAGCGTGCCGAAGGCCAGAGACTCGGCGGTGGCCCAGTCGATGCCCGTACCGGTTTCCACCATCTTGCGGCGCTGGCCCATCAGGCGCTTGAGCTTGGGATGCAGGTTGAAATCCGCCGGTACGGTGGTTACGGCCTCGCCCACGCGCTTCAGAGTGTCGAGCGGCACGCCAGTATGGCCGCGGCGCTCCTCGAAGGTGGGCGCGACGGTGAGGTGCTTCCAGCGGCCGTCGAACCAGTCGGCCTTGTTAGGCTTGTAGGTGGACGAGACCTCGAAGTCCTTTTCCAGGCGGGAGCGCACCGACTGGATGATGGCGCGAGTCTGGTCCTCGCTCAGCTCGCCTCCGCGCACCAGCTTGCCGGCGTAGATCTTGCGCGTCGACGGTAGCCTGGCGATGGTGCGGTACATGACCGGCTGGGTGAACGCGGGCTCGTCTGATTCGTTGTGACCGAACCGGCGGTAGCACCACATGTCGACCACAACGTCCTTGCGGAACTCCTGGCGGAACTCGATGGCGATGCGCGCCACGTGCACCACCGCTTCCGGATCGTCGCCATTGACGTGGAAGATGGGGGCCTGAACCATCTTCGAGACGTCGGACGGATAGGGCGAGGAGCGCGACTGGCGCGGGTTGGTGGTAAAGCCGATCTGGTTGTTGACGCAGAAATGGATGGTGCCGCCGGTGCGGTAGCCCATCACGTCCGACAGCAGGAAGGTTTCCGCCACCAGACCCTGGCCGGCGAACGCCGCGTCGCCGTGCATCAGCACGCCGAGCACGCGGCGGCGCTCGGTATCGCCGAGATAGCGCTGCTTGGCTCGCACGCGCCCGACCACCACCGGATCGACCGCTTCCAGGTGCGAGGGGTTGGGCGACAGCGACAGGTGCACGTTCCTGCCGTCGAACTCGCGGTCGGCAGAGGTGCCCAGGTGGTATTTCACGTCGCCCGAGCCTTCCACGTCCTCGGGATTGGCGGCGTTGCCCTGGAATTCGGAAAGGATTGCGGCGTAGGGCTTGTTCATCACGTGGGCGAGCACCGACAGCCGGCCGCGGTGCGGCATGCCGATCACCACCTCCTCGACGCCGAGCTGGCTGCCCCGCTTGAGGATCTGCTCCATCGCCGGGATCAGGCTTTCGCCGCCGTCGAGCCCGAAGCGCTTGGCGCCGGGATATTTGACGTTGAGGAAATGCTCGAAGGTCTCGGCCTCGGTCAGCCGTTCGAGGATGGCTTCCTTGCCGCGCCTGGTGAACTCGGTGCGGTTGTGGATGGCCTCGATGCGCTCCTGGATCCATGACTTCTGGTCGGGATCCTGCATATGCATGTATTCGACGCCGATGGTGCTGCAATAGGTCTTGCGCACCCGCTCCATGATCTCGCGCAGGGAGGGGTCTTCCAGCCCGAGCACGTTGTCGATGAAGATGTGGCGATCAAGGTCTGCCTCGGTGAAACCGTAGGAGCGGTAGTCGAGCTCGGGATGGTCGTCGAGGGTCTCGTGCAGCCCGAGCGGATCGAGGTCGGCGGCGAGATGGCCGCGTACCCGGTAGGCGCGGATCATCATCAGCGCGCGGATGGAATCGATGGTGGCCGCACGCACCGCTTCGGCCGCCATGCCGGCAACGGCGCCGTTGGCCTTCGCGACTGCGGCCGGCGCTGTGCCGTTGCCGCCGCCGTTGCCGACGATGCGCGCATGGCGCGGCGCCCAGCTCGCCCCCGCGAGCGCCTTGAGCACGGCCGGCACCTCGTCATGCAGCCCGGCGAAGAATCCGCGCCAGCCGGCATCCACCGATGCCGGGTCTTTCAGGTAGCGGGCATAGAGCTCTTCGATAAAGGCGCCATTGGCGCCGGCGAGAAACGAACTCTGCTCGAACTGGTGCGTGGACATTTTATCGGTTGCCTTGATCCGCGTGTCGGCCCCCTGGAAAACGGCCGATTACGCCCCGTTCATGGTTAACGGGGCCTCAACAGATGTTGGATAGCAGATCGGTCTTTCAATACCTTTAAACCGGCCTTTGAGATCAGGCCTTTAGCACGTTCGCCATGGTGGCGCCGAGGCTGGCGGGCGAATCAGCGACCGTAACGCCGGCGTTCTTCATCGCCTCGATCTTGTCGCCGGCGCCGCCCTTGCCACCGGAGATGATGGCCCCGGCATGGCCCATGCGACGGCCGGGTGGTGCGGTAACACCGGCGATGAAACCGACCACGGGCTTCTTTTTCTTCGACCGCTTGAGCATGTCGGCGGCGTCCTCTTCGGCGTTGCCGCCGATCTCGCCGATCATGATGATGCCGTCGGTCTCGTCATCGCCGAGGAACATCTCAAGGCAGTCGATGAAGTTGGTGCCGTTGATGGGATCGCCGCCGATACCGATGCAACTCGACTGGCCGAGCCCGGCGGCGGTGGTCTGGGCCACAGCCTCGTAGGTCAGCGTGCCCGAGCGCGAGACGATGCCGACCCTGCCGCGCTTGTGGATATGACCCGGCATGATGCCGATCTTGCATTCGCCCGGGGTGATGACGCCGGGGCAGTTGGGGCCCACCAGCCGCGTCTTCGAACCGGCCAGCGCGCGCTTTACTGGCACCATGTCGAGGACGGGAATGCCCTCGGTGATGCACACGACCAGCGGCAGGCGCGCGTCGATGGCTTCCAGGATCGCGTCGGCGGCGAACGGCGGCGGCACATAGATGACGCTGGCATTCGCCCCTGTTCTCGCCACTGCCTGGGCGACGGTGTCGAACACGGGCAGATCCAGGTGTTTGGCGCCGCCCTTGCCCGGCGTCACCCCGCCGACCATCTGCGTGCCGTAGGCGATGGCCTGCTCGGAATGGAAGGTTCCCTGGGCGCCGGTGAAGCCCTGGCAGATGACCTTGGTGTTCTTGTTGACCAGGACCGCCATTACACGCCCTCCTTCGCCGCCTTGACCACTTTTTCGGCGGCATCGGCCAGATCGTCGGCCGAGATGATGGGCAGTCCCGACTCGGCCAGGATCGACTTGCCCAGGTCCACGTTGGTGCCGGCCAGCCGCACCACCAGCGGCAGGCCGAGGCTGACCTCGCGCGCCGCGGCGACGATGCCTTCGGCGATCACGTCGCAGCGCATGATGCCGCCGAAGATGTTGACCAGCAGCGCCTCTACATTGGGATCGGCGAGGATCAGCTTGAACGCCTCCGTCACCCGCTCGCGCGAGGCGCCGCCGCCCACGTCGAGGAAGTTGGCCGGCGAGCCGCCGTAGAGCTTGATGATGTCCATGGTCGCCATGGCAAGACCGGCGCCGTTGACCATGCAGCCGATATTGCCATCGAGCTTGATGTAGTTGAGGTCGTGCTTCGCCGCCTCGAGCTCGGTCGGGTCCTCTTCCGATTCGTCGCGCAAGCCGGCCACGTCCTTGTGGCGGAACAGAGCGTTGTCGTCGAAGTTCATCTTGGCGTCGAGCGCGATGACCTCGCCCTTGCCGGTCACCACCAGCGGATTAATCTCGACGATGGAGGCATCGAGGTCGACGAAGACACGGTACATGCCGAGGATGAAGCGTACCGCCGAGCGTACCTGGTCGCCTTCAAGCCCGAGCCCGTAGGCGAGCCGGCGCGCATGGAACGGCTGGATGCAGGCCACCGGATCGATCGCCACCTTGAGGATCTTCTCGGGCGTCTTCGCGGCGACCTCCTCGATCTCCATGCCGCCTTCGGTGGAGGCCATCAGGGTGACGCGGCCGGTGGCGCGGTCGACCAGGATGCCGAGGTAAAGCTCGCGCGCGATGTCGCAACCTTCCTCGATGTAGACCCGGTTGACTTCCTTGCCCTGCGGACCGGTCTGGTGGGTCACCAGCGTCATGCCGAGCATCGTGCCGGCGAGGTCCTTGACCTCCGCGACTGACTTCGCAAGCTTCACCCCGCCGGCCTTGCCGCGCCCGCCGGCGTGAATCTGCGCCTTGACGACCCACACCGGGCCGCCGAGCGCGTTCGCCGCCTTCTCCGCCTCCTCGGCGGTGTAGGCGACGGCGCCGCGCGGCACGGCGACGCCGAATTTCCCCAGCAGTTCCTTGGCCTGATATTCGTGGATGTTCATCGGCGTTCCACCCATTGCCGCGGCGCCTGCCGGCGCCACGGGGTCCATTGGCTGCGGTTAATACTGGCTGACCCCAACGCGGGACCGGACAGGACGATCAGGTATCAGCCCTTCTTCTTCGCGTCTTTCTGCATGCGCCTGACCACGTCGACCAGCCCGCGCACGGCGTCCACCGATTTGTCGAAGGCGGCCTTTTCCGACTTGTTGAGATCGATCTCGATGATCTTCTCGACGCCGCCGGCGCCGATCACCACCGGCACGCCCACATAGAGCCCCTTGACCCCGTACTGGCCGTCGAGATAGGCGCAGCAGGGCAGCACCCGCTTCTTGTCCCTGAGATAGGCCTCCGCCATCTGGATCGCCGACGACGCCGGCGCATAGTAGGCCGAGCCGGATTTGAGCAGCCCGACGATCTCGGCGCCGCCGTCGCGGGTACGCTGGATGATCTGGTCGAGTCGGTCCTTGCCAAGCCAGCCCATCTTGATCAGGTCGGGCAGCGGTATACCGGCCACCGTCGAATAGCGCGGCAGCGGCACCATGGTGTCGCCGTGGCCGCCGAGCACGAAGGCGGTCACGTCCTCCACCGAAACGCCCATCTCTTCCGCCAGGAACAGGCGAAAGCGGCCCGAATCCAGCACCCCGGCCATGCCCACCACCTGGTTGGCGGGCAATCCGCTGGTTTCGCGCAGCGCCCACACCATGGCGTCCAGCGGATTGGTGATGCAGATGACGAAGGCCTTGGGGCAGTGCTTGCGGATGCCCTCGCCCACCTGGCGCATGACGCTGGTGTTGATGCCGATCAGGTCGTCGCGGCTCATGCCGGGCTTGCGCGCCACGCCGGCGGTGACGATCACCACGTCGGCGCCCTTGATCCCGGCGTAGGAACTGGCGCCGGCCATGCACGCATCGAAGCCCTCGACGGGCGATGACTGCACGATATCGAGCGCCTTGCCCTGGGGAATGCCGTCGACGATGTCGAACAGCACCACGTCGCCCAGTTCCTTGAGACCGGCAAGATGGGCGAGTGTCCCGCCGATGTTCCCGGAACCGACGAGCGCGATCTTGTTGCGAGCCATGATTTTTCCTCGGCGTTTGCCTGCGGCTGGTGCCAGTTTTGTGGCGGGCGCGGCGCCGGATTGCTTACCCGCGCCGGACGGCGGCTGATTAGCGCTTTTCACCGGCGAGGGCAAGGGAAACGGGGACGGCTGCGACGAGACGAAGCGTCCCGGCGGGCCGGCGACGGTTGTCCGGGTCATGGCGCAAGCCGGCAGCCGGTCCGCCGGTGGCAAAAAAATATCCACTCAATCAAGAAGCGATATAAACAACTGTCTGATCCAGTAGGAAAAGTGACACAAAAATAAATTGGAGAAAGGGGGTTATAATCGCGCACCGATGGCGCTAGGATCAACCATCATGAACAGATCAGCCGCCTCAGGAACGTGGCGGAGAGCGTCGTCGGATTTATCCGGGCACGGATGTTTCCTGTGTCTGTGGACGACAATTAACGATTATTATTGTAATATGGCGCTTCTTTTGCGGCGCCTTGCGAGGAAGCAAGACAAAAAAGGACGGGACAATGGCGGACTGGCATCAATACAAGCATGAATACACCAAGGATTTCGTCGGCTACTGGGACGACCTGATCGGCTGGGAAGGCCGCGCGCGCGGCGAGGACGGCTTCTTCCAGCGCCTGCTGATGGCGCAGGGGGCGAGTACCGTGCTCGATGCGGCCTGCGGCACCGGGTTCCATTCGGTCATGCTGGCACGGGACGGGTTCGAGGTCACCGCCTCGGACGGGTCGGAGAACATGCTGGCGCGCACGGTAGAGAACGCGAAGCGGCACGGGGTCGAGCTGACGGACGCGCGCGTCGCCGACTGGCTGCACCTGAGCGAGGTGTACGGCCCGGCCAGGTTCGACGCGCTGATCTGTCTCGGCAACGCCTTTACCCACCTGTTCGACCACGAGCTGCGCCGCAACGCGCTGCGCGAGATGTATTCCGTACTCAAACCGGGCGGCATGATCGTCATCGACCACCGCAATTACGACCGCATGCTGGAAGAGGGCTACAGCTCCAAGCACCAGTACTACTACACCGGCGACGGGGTGGATGCGCGGCCCATCGAGATCAGCCGCACGCTGGCCCATTTCGAATACACCTTCCCCGACGGCGAGACGTTCCACCTGAAGCTCTATCCGCTGAAGCAGGGCTACATGCGCCATCTGCTGGAGGAATCGGGCTTCCACGACATCACCACCTACGGTGATTTCGAGCGCCCGTTCGACGACGGCGAGGTGGACTTCATCCAGCAGGTGGCTTTCCGCCCGCGGACCGGCGCCAACGGTCACGGCGAGGGAAACGGCAAGGATCGCGGCAACGAAAGCGGCAACGGCAGGGCCCATTGAGCGGAGCGGCGGACACGCAGGGCGTCGTCGCCGAGACCCGGGCCTATTACGACGGCGCCGCCAACGAGATCTATCGCGACATCTGGGGCGAGAACATTCATCTCGGGATCTTCGCGTCTCCGGATGACTCGTTCCAGGCCGCCATGGACCGGTCCAACCGGCGCATGTCGGAACGGGTCGGGTTCTCGCCCGAAACCCGCGTGCTCGACGTGGGCTGCGGCTATGGCGCGCTGGCACGCTATCTCGCTGCCACCTACGGCTGCCGGGTGCTGGCCACCAACATCTCGGACCGCGAGCTGGAATGGGGGCGCGAGCTGACGGCGACGGCCGGGCTCGATCATCTTGTGTCGTTCGACTGGGCCGATTTCCATGAGCTGCCATTCGACGACGCGTCCTTCGACATCTACTGGTCGCAGGAGGCGTTCCTGCACGCCGCCGACAAGCACCGGGTGCTGGCTGAGACGTTCCGCGTGCTGAAACCCGGCGGGCGGCTGGTGTTCAGCGACATCCTCGTGCGCCGCGACACGCCCGAAGAGGTCCGCGCCCGCATCTGCGAACGGGTGAAGTCGCCCGACATGTGGGACGCGCCGGACTATCGCGCGGCGCTGGCGCGCGCCGGATTTTCCATCGCGGTGGAGGAAGACTGGTCGCCCAACGTGGCGTTGTCTTACGGCTGGGTGCGCAACGAACTGGAGCGCCGGCGCGCCGAGTTCGAGCAGCGCATCGGCAGGGACGTGGTGGACCGCACCACGGCCGCGCTCGCCTTCTGGGTCGAGGCGGCGGACGCAGGCCGGATCGGCTGGCTCTACGTCATCGCCGACAAGCCGGCAGGGTAGCCCGGCGGCCCGTGGCGACAGGAAGCGTTACCGCCTCTGCACGATCAGTTTCTTGATTTCGCCGATGGCCTGGGCCGGGTTGAGATTCTTCGGACAGGTCTTGGTGCAGTTCATGATGGTATGGCAGCGGTAGAGGCGGAACGGGTCTTCCAGCGCATCGAGCCGCTCGCCGGTGTCCTCGTCACGCGAATCCGCGATCCAGCGATAGGCCTGCAGCAGAGTCGCCGGGCCGAGATAGCGGTCGCCGTTCCACCAGTAGCTCGGGCAGGAGGTGGTGCATGAGAAGCACAGCACGCATTCCCACAGCCCGTCGAGCCTGGCGCGTTCCTCGGGCGACTGCAGCCGCTCGCGGTCGGGCGGCGGCGGGGTCCTGGTCTTGAGCCACGGCTCCACCGCGGCGTACTGGGCATAGGCCTGCTTGAGATCGGGCACCAGGTCCTTGACCACCGGCATGTGCGGCAGCGGATAGATCTTCACGTCGCCCTTGACGTCGTCGATGGCCTTGATGCAGGACAGCGTGTTGGTGCCGTCCACGTTCATGGCGCAGCTTCCGCACACCCCTTCGCGGCATGAGCGGCGGAAGGTCAGCGTGGAGTCCATCTCGTTCTTGATCTTGATCAGCGCGTCGAGAATCATCGGTGCGCAGGTGTCGAGGTCAACCTCGTAGGTATCCACCCGCGGGTTCTCGCCCGAATCGGGATCGTAGCGGTAGACGTGGAACTTCTTGATGCGCTTGGTGCCGGCCGGCGCCTTGTGCGTCTTGCCCGGACGGACCCTAGAATTCGCCGGAAGGGTGAACTCGACCATTGTTACGTGCCTCGCAGTATACTGTCCGCGTGACTCAGTAGACGCGCGCCTTGGGCGGAACGGCGTCCACCTCGTCGGTCAGCGTATTCATGTGCACCGGCCGGACGTCGAACCGGACGCTGCCGTCGTCGTTCAGCCACACGACCGTGTGCTTCATCCAGTTGTCGTCGTCTCGGTCGGGATAATCCTCGCGCGCGTGCCCGCCGCGGCTTTCGGTGCGGTTCAACGCCGAATTCAGGCTGACCACCGCCTGGGCGAGCAGGTTGTCCAGCTCCAGCGTCTCCATCAGGTCCGAATTCCAGATCAGCGACCGGTCGGCGATGCCGAGGTCGTCCTTCTTCGCCCACACCCCGGCCAGCAGCCTGCGTCCTTCTTCCAGAATCTCCCCGGTGCGGAAGACGGCACAGTTCGCCTGCATGATCTTCTGCATCTCGAGGCGCAGGTCGGCGGTGGGCACCGATCCCTTGGCATTGCGTCGTGCATCCAGCCGTGCCAGCGCATCGTCGCCCGCAGCGGCCCGCAGCGGCGCGTGTGGCGAGTCGGGCTTGATCATCTCGACGCAGCGGTTGGCGGCGGCGCGGCCGAACACCACGATGTCGAGCAGCGAGTTGGAGCCGAGCCGGTTGGCGCCGTGCACCGACACGCAGGCGGCCTCGCCCACCGCCATCAGTCCCGGGATCACCGCGTCGGGATCGCCGTCCTTCGGCATCACCGCCTCGCCCGTATAGCTGGTGGCGATGCCGCCCATGTTGTAGTGCACGGTGGGCAGCACCGGGATCGGCTCGCGGGTGGTGTCGACGCCGGCGAAGATGCGCGCGGTCTCGGAAATGCCGGGCAGGCGCTCGTGGATCACCTCGGGCGGCAGGTGCTCCAAGTGCAGGTACATATAATCCTTGCCGGGGCCGCAGCCGCGTCCCTCGCGCATCTCGATGGTCATGGAGCGGCTGACCACGTCGCGCGACGCTAGGTCCTTGGCGTGCGGCGCGTAGCGCTCCATGAAGCGCTCGCCCTCCGAATTGGTGAGATAGCCGCCCTCGCCGCGCACCCCCTCGGTAATCAGCGCGCCGGCGCCGTAGATGCCGGTGGGATGGAACTGGATGAATTCCATGTCCTGCAGCGGCAGGCCGGCGCGCAGCACCATGCCGTTGCCGTCGCCGGTCTGGGAATGGGCGCCGGTGCACGAGAAGTAGCAGCGCCCGTAGCCGCCGGTCGCCAGCACCACCATGTGGGCACGGAAGCGGTGGATGGTGCCGTCGTCCAGGTTCCACGCCATGACGCCGCGGCAGACGCCGTCTTCCATGATCAGGTCGAGGGTGAAATATTCGACGAAGAACTCCGCCTGGTGGCGTAGCGACTGCTGGTAGAGCGTGTGCAGGATGGCATGGCCGGTGCGGTCGGCCGCGGCGGCGGTGCGGTGAGCCGGCGGGCCCTCGCCGTATTCGGTGGTCATGCCGCCGAACGGGCGCTGGTAGATCTTGCCGTCGGGGGTACGCGAGAAGGGAACGCCATAGTGCTCCAACTCGATCACCGCCGGCATGGCTTCCTTGCACATGTACGCGATGGCGTCCTGGTCGCCGAGCCAGTCGGCGCCCTTCACCGTGTCGTAGAAGTGCCAGCGCCAGTCGTCCTTGCCCATATTGCCGAGCGCCGCCGAGATGCCGCCCTGGGCGGCAACCGTGTGGCTGCGGGTCGGGAACACCTTGGTGATACAGGCAGTCTTGAGCCCTTTTACCGCCATGCCGAACGTGGCGCGCAGCCCCGCCCCGCCAGCACCGACGACGATGACGTCATAGGTGTGGTCGATGATCTCGTATGCCTTGGTCATGGTCAGTCAGCCTGCGAACGCGATCTTGAGAACGGCGAAGACCGACGCGGCGGCCAGCAGCACGGACGCGAACTTCACCAGGACGATGGAAGCAACTTTCATGGCCTTGCAGTGCACATAGTCCTCTATGACCACCTGAAGCCCGAGCTGGGTGTGATGGAACGTGACGCCGAGCGTCACCGCGAGCAGCACCGCATTGACCGGCGCACCGATCCACGCCACCGCCGCCTTGTGATCGGCGCCGGCCAGCATGGCGAGGGAAGCGGCCAGCCACAGGGACAGCGGCACCAGCGCCACGGCGGTCACTCGCTGCGCCCACCAATGGGCGACGCCTTCCTTGGCGGCACCGAGGCCGCGCGCGCGGCCGAGGTCGCTACGAAGATTCATCACGCGCCTCCCATTGCGGCGTAGCCCGCGACCCAGGCAGCGACCGTGAGGATCACCGACGCAGCCACCACCGTCCAGCCCGAGGCGGCAGCCGCCGGCAGGCCGTATCCGTAGCCCGCGTCCCAGACGATGTGCCGGATGCCGTTGCACAGATGGTAGAAGAGGGAGAACGTAAACCCGAACAGAACCAGCCGCCCGATCCACGACCCCATGACGGACTGCACGGTAACGAAGGCGTCCGGCCCCGCAGCGGCGGCAATCAGCCACCACACCAGCAACAGCACACCGCCCACCAGCGCAACGCCGGTGAACCGATGCAGGATGGACAGGACCGACGTGATCTGGGGCTTGTAAATCTGCAGATGCGGGGAAAGGGGACGACTTCCCGGACTCATGGCGGACGCACCTTGGATAGTCTCGTTGGAGCGCGGCTAGCCCCCGCGCCTGCAATTTCGGTTTAGTCCCTTGCCGAATCGAAGTCAAATCGCGCGCGCGGTCAAAACGACGCGGATACAACGGACGCCGGCAAGCCACGGGAAGTACCCGATATTTTGCCGTCTGTGCAGAACGTTGTGGAAAAACTGTTGGAGAGTTGGGGACGATACGCCCATTTTTGCACAGGAATCTGACGGCGAACGGCCCAAGCCGATTGCTTGCTCGTACCGTTTCGACGGAGCATTGCGTCACGCGAGAGCGCGCCCGTCGTGCGTCAGCGCTGCGACGGTCCCGCCGGCTCCGGCCGGCGGCCCGAAGCGGCAGCGACGCGGGGCGGAACGGTCCGGTGCAGCCGTTGCGGAGAATCCGCGCGACCGGCGCCGGGCCGAGAAGGCGGCGGATCCTTGGCCTCCCAAAGGGGATCTGCTGCCGGGGGAGGGCTCCGTCTCGCCGCTAGGGATGGGTCCCTGCCGGACCATGGGCCACCAAGGTCCGTAGCCCGGAAGGGTCTCAGCGGGCTTTCCCATCGGGATGCGGCGCCGTTCGCGGCGACCGTTGCCTGGCCGGCGTCTTTGCCGAGGCCGCCGGCCACCAGTGCGACACCCGGCGCGCTCTCGCGACCAGTTTTCCCGCCCCGTCGATTCAGCCGGCCAGCGAGCGTTCCAGCGTGGCGATGGCATCGGCCAGCGCAATCAGCCGCTGCGCTTCCGCCACATGCAGCCCCTCGACCAGCTTGCCGTCCACCAGCGTCACGCCCTTGCCTTCCTTCAACGCTTCGGCGTGGGCGGCGCTGATGCGGCGTGCCCATGCCAGCTCGTCGGCGCCGGGGCCGAATGCGGCGTTGGCGTCGGCTATGGTCCTCGGATGGATCAGGGTCTTGCCGTCGAACCCGAACAGGCGCGCCTGGGCGCAGGAAGCCCGGAAACCGTCGTCGTCGGAGAGATCGAAGAACGGCGTGTCGAGCACGGCGAGGCCGTTGGCGCGCGCGGCGAGAACGACGAGCTGCATGGCGGTGACCAGCGCGGCGCGGTCGGTGGTGAGGACGGCGCGCAGATCTTTGGAAAGATCGGCGGCGCCGAAGATAAGGCCGCCGAGCCGCGCATCCGCGCCGGCGATATCCGCCGCGCTCAGCACGCCGCGCGCCGTCTCGATCATGCACCAGATGGCCATATCCTCGGGCGCGCCGGCCCGCGCCATGCGCCGCGACACATCGTCCACTGCCGCCCGGCTCTCCACCTTGGGGATCAGGATGGTATCGGCGCCCGACGTCGCCATGGCGTCCACGTCGGCGGCGAACCATTCGGTCCCAACGCCGTTGATGCGCACCATCACCTCGCGCGGGGCATAGCCGCCGGCACGCACCACCCCGGCCAGCCGGGCCCGCGCCGCTTTCTTGGCGTCGGGCGCTACCCCGTCCTCCAGGTCCATGATCACCACGTCGCAGGCGAGGCCCGTCGCCTTTTCCATGGCGCGCTCGTTGGACGCCGGCATGAACAATGCGCTGCGGCGCGGACGAACGGGACGGGCGGCATCGGTCATGGAAACGCTCCGGGCTGACTGGCGGCGGTCACTATAAACGGCGGCCGGTCTGTGGCAAGCTGCCGGGGAACGGCACGTGGGGCGCGCCATGAACGTTCTCTCCTTCCAGTCGCACGTCACATTCGGCCACGTGGGCAACTCGGTCGCCGCGTTCGCGCTGCAGCGGCTGGGCATCGAGGCGTGGCCGGTCCACACGGTCCTGTACAGCAACCACCCGGGACATGGCGGCTTCCGCGGCAGCGCGGCGGCGCCTGGCGCGCTGGCCGACATCGTCGACGGTCTGGCGGCGCGGGGCGCGCTTGCCGACTGCGACGCGGTTCTGTCGGGCTATCTGGGCGAGCCGGGTACGGCGACGGTGGTCGCCGACGCGGTGCAGCGGGTGAAGGCCGAGAATCCGGAAGCGCTCTACTGCCTCGATCCCGTCATGGGTGATGAGCACGGGCTGTTCGTGGACGAGGCCATCCCCGAGGCCATCGGCGAGATCCTGCTGCCGCTGGCCGATATCGTCACGCCCAATTTCTTCGAACTGGCCCTGCTCGCCGACATCGCGCCGGCAACGCTGCATGATACCCTTGCGGCCATGCGGGAGCTGCTGAGGGCCGGGCCGCGGCTGATCGCCGCATCGAGCCTGCGCCGCGAGGACGGGCCGGAAGATGCCGTCGAGGCCATGGCGCTGGCCGCCGACGGCGCGTGGTCGGTAGCGGTGCCCGAGCTGGCCTTTCCGGTGCGGCCGGGCGGAGCGGGCGACCTGTTCGCCGCCCTGTTCCTGGCCCATTCGCTGAAAGGCGGCGATGCCGCCATGGCGCTGGCGCTTGCCGCGTCGTCCTGCTGGGGCGTGCTGCGGCGCACCTACGATGCCGAGGCCCATGAGTTGCTGCTGATCGAGGCACAGAACGAACTGGTCGCCCCCGACGAGATGTTCGCCGCCGAGCGGGTGGCATGACCGACGCCGGTCGGCGTTTGCCGGTGACGCATAAACCTATCCCATCGCCGCGCACCAGTCGCGCCACATCGCGCGGTAGGCGCCTTCCAGCGCGCGGGTGAAGCCGGCCACGTCGCACACCGCCGAGCCTTGCAACCGTTCGCGCATGCCGGCGCGCAACCCCGCCAGCCCCTCGGTGTCGGCGGCCAGGGCGCGGGCGAGGTCGACATACCCGTCGCCGTCGCGCGCCACCATGTCGGCCAGCCCGGCGGCGGTAAGGTGCGCCGCACTCTGGCGCGCCGCCATGCGGTCGCCGGCCAGTGCCACCACGGGCACCCCCATCCACAGCGCCTCGAGCGTGGTCATGGTTCCCGAATAGGGCGTGGTGTCCAGCGCGACGTCGACCCGGTTGTAGCTCGCCAGAACCTCGCGGTAGGGCACGTTGCCGGCGAATTCGACGCGCGCCGGGTCTATCCCGGCCGCAGCAAGGCGGGCGCGCAGATGGTCGTGCCCGGCCCGGTCCTCGAGCATCATGTAGCGCACCAGCAGCCGTGCGCCGGACACGCGGTCGAGCACCCGCGCCCACAGCCGCAGCGTAGTCGCCGACAGCTTGCCTGGATGGTTGAACGATCCGAACGTGATATGCCCCGCAGCCAGGCAGGGCAGCGGTTCGACCGCGGGCGCATCGTCCGGCGGGACGAGGCACAGGAGGTCGTTGGGCAGGCGCATCACGCGCTCGGCGAACTCGTCCTCCGATCCCGGCGGTGCATGGACGGGGTCGGCGACGATCCAGTCCATCTGATCCAGCCCGGTGGTGGAGGCGTAGCCAAGCCACGTCGCCTGCACCGGCGCCGGTCGCCGGGCAAAGGCGAGCAGCCGGTGGCGCGCCGTGTGCCCGGCAAGGTCCACCAGCACGTCGATGCCGTCCGCGCGCACCTGTGCGGCGAGCGCGGCGTCGTCCATGGCGGCAACATCGCGCCATAGCGGCACGGCGGTGCGCAGTGCGTCGGTCACCGCGTCGCCGCGGCGGGCGGCGGAATAGCACACGATCTCCACCGCCGCCGGGTCGTGGGCGCGCAGAACCGGCAGCAGCAGCCGGCCCACCGGATGATTGCGCAGGTCGGGAGAGACATAGCCGACGCGCAGACGCCGGTCGGAATCGCGGGCGTTGGGGAAGGGCTCGGCGGCGCCAGCGAGAGGCGCCGCGAACCGCGCCGCCCACGCCCGGTGCTCGACCAGCAGCCGGCGGCCGTCCGTTTGCCCGCTGCCGAGCAGGTTGAACAGCAGGTTGGAACCATAGCGCGGATTATTCGGGTCCAGCGTCACGGCGCTGCGATAGGACGGAAGCGCCTCGTCGACCCGGCCCTGCTGGCGCAGGGTGACGGCGAGCCCCGTATGGGCCATGGCGGCGCCGGGCTCGGAATCGATGGCGAGGCGGTACTGCGCCGCCGCTTCTTCATAACGGTGGCGCGCCTGCAGTTCCTGGCCAAGGTTGCAGCGCGCCGCAACGAAATCGGGCGCCAGCGCCAGGGCCCGTTCGAAGGCCGCCATGGCGGCATCGCCCCGCCCGGCCGCGCGCAACACCGAACCGAGGGTATTTTGGGCCTCGCTGTTCGAGCCGTCCGCCGCGACCGCCGCTTCTGCCGCAACCACCGCGTCGTCGACACATCCGGCGCGCATCAGCGCCAGCGCCAGGGCGGCGTGCGCGGCGGCATCGCGCGGTGCCAGCGCCGCTGCGCGCGTGCCGGCGGCGATCGCTTCGTCGAGCCGGCCCAGCTCGCGGCAGGCCGCGGTGAGGTTGATGTGCACCAGCGCGTCGTCCGGATCGATGGACGCCGCCCGGCGCAGTGCCGTGGCCGCCTCGTCATAGCGCCGCATGGCGAGCAGTGCCGCGCCGAGGTTTCCGTGATACCTGGCGGTGGCACCGTCGCCCGCCACGGCCGCGCGAAAACGCGCCACCGCGTCCGCGAACCGCCCTCTCTGGAAGGCGAGCACGCCGCTCAGGTGATTGGCCTCGCCGTCGTCGGGAGCCAGCAGCAGCGCCGCCTCGTACCGGTCTCCAGCGGCGTCCAGCCGGCCGGCGCGGTGATGGGCAAACCCCTCGTCCAGCAATTCGCGCAATGTCGCCATGGGCGCCGTTATAGAAAGCCGGCGACGGACGGGCAAGGAACGCCGCCCGGCGGTCGTGGTGCCGGACCACCCGACGCGGCGAGACGCCCGGTCGACAGCGCGGCCAAAGTACGGCATCAATGATGGTCGGCGCGGGATCCGCCATCGCCACCGCCGTGCCGGCAGCAAAGCGGCAGTTCCAAGGGGAATGGAAACCCTGCTCTTCTTCCTCAAAGGTCTCGGGGCCGGCTTCGTGGTCGCCGCGCCCGTCGGACCGGTGGCCGTGCTGTGCGTACGGCGCACCCTTGGGCGCGGGCTGGTCTCCGGTTACGCCACCGGGCTCGGCGCAGCCGTCGCGGACACGTTCTACGGCGTCATCGCAGTCTACGGGGTGAGCGCCGTGGCCGGGCTGCTGCTGGATAACGCATTCTGGTTTCGCCTGACCGGCGGAATCGTTCTGCTGGTGCTGGCGGTCAAGACCCTGCTTACCGGGCCGGTGGAAGCGAACAACCGGCGCTCGGAAGGCCTCGGCGGCGACTTCGTCTCGGCGCTGGTGATCACCGGCACCAACCCCGTCACCGTGATCGCCTTCGGCGTGGTGTTCGCCTCGCTCGGGCTGGTGGCCGCCGGCGAGGCCGCGGACTGGGCCGAGGCCGTGATCGCCGGGGTGTTCGTCGGCTCGGCCCTGTGGTGGGCCATGCTGACCGCCATTGCCGCCATCTTCCGCGGTGCGGTCAGCCACGCCAGGCTGCGCTGGATCAACCGTGTTTCCGCCGCGGTCATCCTGCTGTCCGGTATCCTGGTGCTGGTCAGCGCCATTGCCCCGCAGGGCCCGGTGGCGCGGTTCCTCGACCTGCCGTTCGGATAAGACGTCATCGGAGAACGGCGAGCCGTACGCGATTGCACCCCGCTGCCGGGCGGCAAAACCCCGGCGCCGACATCTGTTAACCGTATAAAAAATGTCAGAAAATTTTACACCTGGCCCGGCCCGTGACGGACACAGGCATTATAATCCTTTGAAAAAATTACGTTCTGCCAAATTGGCATACTTCTTGCATGGTTGACGACATCGGACGGTACCGGCGTGGGTGGCGAAACCGGGTTTCGTGTCGGTGGAGGGTTTGACCATGGCATCTTCATTGTGCTTTTCCTTGCGGCGCATCGCGGCCGGATTGTTGTCGCCGCTTGCCGTTGCAATCGTGTTTGCCGGTGCCGGAGCGGCGAGCGCGGATCCGGTCAACTGGGACCAGAGCTTCCTGCTCCAGAGCTCGGGCGGGATCGAGAACCCGATCATTCGGGTGGGCCTCAACCCGCAACCGGAACCGCCGGCCCTGGCCGCGGCGCTCGACCTGACACACCCGCCCGATCCGGGACTGACCCTCCGGGGTTTCAGCAATCCGCAGCAATTCCAGCTGTTCCTCGCCGTCGGCCTGCCCGCCGTGCAGCTGACCATGGCGCCGGTCTCCATACCGCGCACCAATTTCGCCAGCCTGGGCATGGAGGTTTTTGGGACGTCGGCTACCGGTGGTCCGGGCGCCAGGATGTTCGACGTGTTCTTCGATTTCTCCACTTCGTCGGGCGGCATCGCCGACGGGTTGAGCGCCGTCAGATTCAACCCACAGCCGGAACCCCCTGCCATGCAGGGCGCCGCGGTATTCGGCATGAATTTCAGCTTCACCAGCCTATCCGATGCCACGGTGACCCTGCGCGTGCTCGACGCCGGCGGCACGCAGCTTTCCTTCAGCAGCGTCCCGGAACCGGCGACCCCGGCGCTGCTGGTTGGCGGACTCGTGGTGCTGGGGGCGTGGCGGCGGCGCCTCGGCCCTTGGGGTTGTCGAGGGCGACCTGAAGCGTGAGCGCGTCGTCGTCGTCGGATTCGTCGGCGACGGGCTGCACGCCGCACAGGTGCTCGGCTATCTGCACCGCGTTCAGCGCCACGCCCTTGCGCAGGTTGTCGGCGACGCACCAGAACGACAGCCCGTGGCGCACCGTGGGATCCTTGCGCACCCGGCTGACACCGCGAAACGCACTCCTGCGGCAAAACGGTCGATTGACAACCTGAAGGTCCGACCTCATCTATTCCTCCGATGTTCTCCCTCCCGGGCGGCGTTGAGCAGTTCCGGACGGAGCTGGCGGGTTCCCCGGACATATGGCATGTGCGCTCGTCTGCTTATCGTGGTTCTTCTCTGCATCGCGCTGGCGACTGGTGGGCGTGTGGTCTTGGCCAGCGGCATGGGAGATTCTTTCCCGGCAGGTGCCGAACCGTCAGCCACCCATGTTCCACATGATCACGACGGCGGCTGCCCGTCCCACGCTTCCACCCCCATACCCGAGCATCATGATGCCGATCCGACGGGCTGCCCCGGCGCGGCACTTGGATGTGCTCCGTCGTATCTCGTCAGCTCTGCCGGTGGCTGTTGTTCGGCGAAGGCAGACCTACGCCTCGTCCTCTGGGCAGGGTCGGCCGAGCATCTGAGGTCACTGACGGTTCCTCCTGCCATTCGTCCCCCGCGAGCCTCGTTCCGACTGTAATTCGCACGACGCGTTGCCGCGTCGTCCCACTGGTTGGAATTGAGGAAGGACTTGAATGTCCGCACGAACCTATATGCTTGCCGCCATGGCGCTTGCCGCCGGGATTGGTGGCGGGATCGCCTACGAACGACTGGCTCCCGCCATATCCGCGGCTCAGGGAAGAGCCGTAGACGATCGGAAGATCCTGTACTGGGTCGCGCCCATGGATCCCAGCTACCGGCGGCCCGGCCCGGGCAAGTCGCCGATGGGCATGGACCTGATTCCGATCTACGAGGGCGCGGAACGGGGCGCGCCGGCGGTCGAGGACGCCGGAGTGGTCCGGCTCTCCTCCGCCGTGGTCAACAACCTCGGTGTTCGCGAGGGCACGGTGACGCGCGTCGCCTTCGGCGGTGACCTCCGCACGGTCGGCTATGTCGCGCTGGACGAGGAACAGACGTCGCATATTCACGTGCGCAAGGAGGGCTGGATCGAGAGCCTGAGGATTCGATCTCTGGGGTCCGAAGTGGCGAAGGGGGATTTACTGTTCGAGTTCTTCTCCCCTGAACTGGCGAGCGCATCCTTCGAGTACGTCCGCGAGCTTCAGCGTGGCAGTTCCGGGTTTCCGGCCGGCGCGCGCGCGAAGCTGAAGGCCCTGGGGGTCACCGAGCGCCAGGTGCAGGAAATCGGCGCTTCGCGCAAGCCGGCGGATCGCATCCGCATTCATGCTCCGCAGGGCGGTGTCGTCGTGCAGCTGGGCGTTGGCGAAGGCATGTACATCCGTCCCGATCAGACGTTGATGACTCTCTCGGACCTGTCCACCGTATGGGTGATCGCCGACGTGTTCGAGAGCCAGACCACCCGGGTCTCCCGCGGTATGGAGGCGGAAGCGCGTCTGGCCCATCTGCCTGAGGATGTCTGGCGGGGACGGGTCGATTACGTCTACCCGGAGATGGACCCTGTCACCCGCACCCTGCGCGTGCGGCTGCGCTTCCCCAACCCCGGCCTGAAGCTGCGCCCCAATATGTTCGCCGACGTCACGCTGAAGACGCAGGCACGCGCCGGCATCGTAGCGGTGCCGACGGAGGCGGTCATTCGCACGGGAACCAGTGAGCGCGTGGTTCTCGCGCTTGGCGGCGGACGTTACAAGGCGGCGAAGATAACCGTCGGTCGCCAGTGGAAGGGCCTGTCGGAGGTGATCTCCGGGCTCGAGGAGGGGGCGCGGGTCGTCCTTTCGGGACAATTCCTGATCGACTCGGAAGCCAGCCTGACGGCCGGCTTCGCCCGCTTGGACGCGCCCCAGCCTGCGCCTGCCGCCCCGGCCGCGACGCCGAAGATCCTGGCTGAGACGCACGCCGTCATCAACACCGTCGACATAGCGGCGCGAAGGATCAACGTCTCCCATGAACCCATCCCGACTCTGGGCTGGCCGGCCATGACGATGGACTTCGGGCTTGTGGCCCAGCTGAACCCGCTGGCGATGAAATCTGGCACCAGGGTCGTCCTCGGCATCGCGCGGGATGACGCCGGTAACTTCGTCGTCGCTACCCTCGCGCCCGCACGGGAGACGACGCCATGATTACCGCTGTAATCGGGTGGTCGCTGGCGAACCGTTTCCTGGTTGGCGTGCTGACAGCGCTGCTGCTGGCGGCTGGTATCTGGGCGCTGCGCACAACGCCGGTAGACGCCATCCCCGACCTTTCGGATGTCCAGGTCATCATCAAGACCACCTATCCCGGTCAGGCGCCCCAGGTTGTCGAGGACCAGATAACCTATCCGCTGGCCACCGCCATGCTCGCCGTGCCGGGAGCGCGGACGGTACGTGGCTACTCAATGTTCGGCGACAGCTATGTCTACATAATTTTCGAGGACGGAACCGACCTCTACTGGGCACGCTCGCGGGTGCTGGAGTATCTGTCGCAGGTGACGCCGCGCCTGCCGGCCGGCGCGAGGCCGGCGCTCGGCCCGGATGCTACCGGCGTCGGCTGGATTTACCAGTACGCCCTTGTCGACCGGAGCGGCCGCCGCGATCTCGCACAGCTGCGTTCCATCCAGGACTGGTTCCTCAAGTACGAACTGCAGACAGTTCCGGGCGTCGCCGAGGTCGCAACCATTGGAGGTATGGTCAAGCAGTACCAGATCGTCGTCGACCCGCAAAAGCTGCGTGCCTACGGGTTGCCGCTGTCAGCGATCAAGGCGGCCGTGCAGAACGCCAACCAGGAAACCGGCGGGTCGGTCATCGAGATGGCCGAGGCCGAGTACATGGTGCGGGCGAGCGGCTACATTAAGGACCTCGCGGACCTCGAGGCCGTTCCCCTGAAGACGAGTGCCACGGGCACACCGGTCCTGCTATCCGACGTGGCCGAGATCCGTCTCGGTCCCGAGCTGCGGCGCGGAGTCGGCGAACTGGACGGCGAGGGCGAGGCCGTGGGCGGCGTGATCATCATGCGCTGGGGCGGCAATGCAGTCACTACGATCGACGCGGTAAAGGCTCGTCTGGCCGAGCTGCAGCGTGGCCTCCCCGAGGGCGTGGAACTGGTCGTCACCTACGACCGCTCGGGACTGATCGAACGGGCGATAGACAACCTCACCCACAAGCTGTTCGAAGAAATGCTGGTTGTGCTGCTGGTCTGCGGGGCCTTCCTGCTGCATCTGCGCTCGTCGCTCGTGGTGCTTGTGTTCCTGCCGCTCGGCATTCTGGCTGCCCTGATTGTGATGCGGCTTCAGGGGGTGAATGCCAACATCATGTCGCTGGGCGGCATTGCCATCGCAATCGGTGCCATGGTGGATGCCGCTATCGTAATGATCGAGAACCTGCATCGCCGGGCCGAGGCAACGCCGCTGACGCCGCAAAACCGCTGGCGCGTGGTCCGCGAGGCGACGACGGAAGTTGGGCCGGCGCTGTTCTTCTCGCTGCTGATCATCACCCTGAGCTTCGTGCCTGTCTTCGCTCTCGAAGCTCAGGAAGGCCGCCTGTTCAAGCCGCTCGCCTTCACAAAAACCTATGCGATGGCTGCGGCTTCGATCCTGTCGATCACGCTGGTGCCGGTGCTGATGGGCTGGTTCATTCGCGGCCGCCACATAATCCCCGAGCGCCGCAACCCTCTCAGCCGGCTGTTCATCTGGCTCTACCGACCGCTGCTGGGCGGCGTGGTGCGCCGTCCCGCCCTGATGATCCTGGCGGCGGTGGTACTGACCAGCGCGACAGCCTATCCGCTGTCCAGGCTCGGCACTGAATTCATGCCGGAACTGGACGAAGGCGATCTCCTCTACATGCCGAGCCTGTTCCCGGCGGTGTCGATCGGCAAGGCCGGGGAAATCCTGCAACAGACGGATCGCATGATCCGCACGCTGCCGGAGGTTGCCAGCGTCTACGGCAAGGTCGGCCGCGCCGAGACGGCGACCGACCCGGCCCCCCTCACCATGGTGGAGACGACGATCCGACTGAAGCCACGCGACGAATGGCGTCCCGGCATGACCATGCAGGGCATCCGCGATGAGTTGGACAGGCTGGTCCAGATCCCCGGCGTCGCCAACGTCTGGATCATGCCGATCAAGAACCGGCTCGACATGCTGGCCACCGGGGTCAAGACGCCCGTTGGCATCAAGGTCTCCGGGTCGGACCTCGACGGGATCGGCCGCGTGGCCGCCGCCATCGAACAGGTGGTGAAGCGGGTCCGCGGTACGGCCTCGGCCTATGCCGAGCGCACCGTGGGTGGCCGGTACCTGGACGTGGACATCGACCGCCGCGCCGCCGCCCGCCACGGACTCTCCATCGCCGATGTGCAGGACGTAGTGCGTTCGGCGATCGGAGGCATTACCGTTTCCGAGACTGTGGAGGGACTGGAGCGTTATCCCATCAACATCCGCTATCCAGCCGACGACCGCACCAGTCCGGACAGCATTCGCGATCTGCCCATTGTGACGCCGTCGGGTGCCCACATCGTGCTCGGCAACGTTGCGACGATCCGTATTGCCGACGGACCCGGCATGATCCGCTCGGAGAACGCGCGCCTCAATGGCTGGATCTATGTCGACATCTCGGGCAGGGACCTCGGCGGTTACGTCGCGGCGGCGCAACGGGCAGTGGCGGAGCAGGTCACCCTGCCGCCGGGTTACTCGGTCGCCTGGTCGGGTCAGTTCGAATATCTGGAGCGGGCAGAAAAGCGCCTTGGCATGATCGCGCCCGTCGTGCTGCTTCTGATCGTCGTCCTGCTCTACATGGCCTTTCGCCGGGCTGTCGACGTCGTCACCATCGTGGCGACGCTGCCAGTTGCCCTGTCAGGCGGCGTGTGGCTGCTGTGGCTCCTCGACTTCGACCTGTCCGTTGCCGTGGTGGTCGGCTTCATCGCGCTCGCCGGCGTGGCCGTCGAGACGGCCATCATCATGCAGGTCTACCTCAACCTGGCCCTGGACAAACGCCGGTGCCAGGCGCGGAAAGAGGGGCGGGCCGTGACGATGTCAGACGTTTACGACGCTGTCACCGAGGGCGCGCTGCTGCGTCTGCGCCCGAAGCTGATGACCGTTGCCACAATCTTCGCCGGCCTGTTGCCCATTATGTACGGTGTGGGCACCGGCTCAGACGTCATGCGCCGCATCGCCGCCCCTATGGTCGGCGGCATGGGAACGGCGACCCTTCTCACACTTTTCGTAATCCCGGCCGTTTTCGTGCTCGTCAATCGGCTGGATTTCATCCGCAACCCGGCTTCCGCAGCCGTCCCGGCCGAGGCGGCGGTCGATCCTCATCCAGCCAAATGATGCCCAGGAGCCAGACATCATGAAAATCCTTCTATCCGCAATTCTGATAGCGTTGACCGCAGCCGGCGCCCAGTCGGCCATCATGCTGCACGGCGGCCATGACCATACCCCCGCCGGCGTGGTGCTGACGGCACAGAAGCAGCCGGCGATCGAGGCAACCGGGTCGGTGAATGCGGTGAACGCCGGCAAGCGCACCGTGAACATCACCCATGCCCCCATCCGGGCGCTGGGCTGGCCCGCCATGACCATGGACTTCACTGTGGCGAAAGGTGTGGATCTCGCCATCCTCAAGCGCGGTAGTGAGGTCGTTTTCACTCTCTCGCGCGGTGCCGACGGCATCTACAAGATCGACCGCATTTCCACGAGGTAGAGTACTCGCCCGGGCTGGCGGCGGCGCCTCAGCCCTTGGGGTTGTCGAGGGCGACCTGAAGCGTGAGCGCGTCGTCGTCGTCGGATTCGTCGGCGAGGGGCTGCACGCCGCACAGATGCTCGGCGATCTGCACCGCGTTCAGCGCCGCGCCCTTGCGCAGGTTGTCGGCGACGCACCAGAACGACAGCCCGTGGCGCACCGTGGGATCCTTGCGCACCCGGCTGACATAGACCAGATCCTCGCCGGCCGCCTCGACCGGAGTGACATAACCCTCGTCGGCGCGGCGGTCGATGACGGCGAGGCCCGGCTGCTTGCGCATCAGCGCGCGCGCCTGGTCCACCGTCAGCGCGTTGGCGAGCTCAACGCTGATCGCCTCGCCATGGCCGATGAACACCGGCACGCGCACGCAGGTGGCGGCCACCTTGATGTCGCGATCGAGAATCTTGCGCGTCTCGACCGCCATCTTCCATTCCTCCCTAGTATAGCCGTCGTCCATGAAGACGTCGATGTGGGGAATGACGTTGAAGGCGATCTGCTTGGTGAAGTTCTCCTTCACGATCGCGTCGTTGACGAAGATGCCGCGCGTCTGGTTGAACAGCTCGTCCATGGCCTCCTTGCCGGCGCCCGATACCGACTGATAGGTGGACACCACAACGCGCCGGACCACCGCCGCATCGTGCAACGGCTTCAGCGCCACCACCATCTGGATGGTGGAGCAGTTGGGATTGGCGATGATGTTGCGCTTGGTGTGGGCCGCGATGGCCTGCGGGTTGACCTCGGGCACCACCAGCGGCACGTCGGGGTCCATGCGGAACTGCGAGGTGTTGTCGATCACCACGCAGCCGGCCTTGGCCGCGCGCGGCGCGTGGACGGCGGACACCTTGGCGCCGGGCGAGAACAGCCCGATGTCGAAGCCCCTGAAGTCGAACCCGTCCAGGTCCCGTACCTTGAGCACCTGGTCCTCGCCGAACGAAACCTCGCGCCCCGCCGAGCGCTCGGAGGCGAGCGCGACCACCTCGTCCACGGGAAAGCCCCGCTCGGCGAGAATCTGCAGCATCTCGCGCCCCACCGCGCCGGTGGCGCCGACGACCGCGACCTTGTAGCCCATGATGTTTTTCCCGTATCAGAATGCCCGCAGCGCGGGCGTTGCCGTGCGCATGCGTTGACTTACGGTGCGCAGGCGCGAAATTCAAGCGGCCCCGTGCCCTGACGCGGTGACGCACCCAGGAACGTTATATGGCGCAGCCTGTCACGAGCTACACCGAATTCTGGCCATATTACCTTTGCCAGCACCGCCGACCGGCAACCCGCGCACTGCACTACCTGGGAACCGTATCGGGGCTGGGCTGCCTTGCGCTCGCTGCCATCCTCGCCCAGTGGGGCTGGCTGGCCGCCACACCCGTTGCCGGCTACCTGCCCGCGTGGATCGGCCATATCGCCGTCGAACGCAATCGTCCGGCCACCTTCCGGCACCCGCTGTGGTCGTTCGTCGGCGATTTCCACATGCTGGGCCTCGCCGCAACCGGCCGGCTGGGCCGCGAACTGGCGAAACACGGGATCACATGAAAACCGGGGCCGCAAGGCGGCCCCGGTTCTCCGTCCGATCGGAACGCCTTGCGCCTAGCTGCCCTTGGGCCTGGGCGTCATGACCGTGGCGTCGGCCGTGGTCGACGGCGTGGAAACGTCCGCCGTCTTGGCGTGGCCCGCGCACTCGGCCCAGGCGGGACCGGAAACGGCGAGGGCCAGAAGCCCGGCGGCGGCTATGGAAACGACTTTCTTCATGATGTGGCTCCTTCAAAGACAACCACGGCAGAAATCCTACCCCTGGAAGCAGCCCGCGCCAAGGAGATTCGATGGCGACCCGAAATGATCGGGATCGTTCGCCTTGCAGCGAGCAGGAGCGATGCCGCGCCGGCGGGTGGTGACCTAAGCCGCCAGCCTATCGAGCTCGGCCATCACCGCCTCGCCCATCCGGACGGTGGACACCAGTGTCCTGCCCGCGCTCATGATATCGCCGGTGCGCAGGCCCTTGTCGAGTACGGTCTTTACCGCCGCGTCCACCATGTCGGCGTCTTCCTGCATGTCGAAGGAATAGCGCAGCATCATGGCGAAGGAGAGCAGCATGGCCAGCGGGTTGGCCTTGCCCTGCCCGGCGATGTCGGGCGCGGTGCCATGCACCGGCTCGTAAAGCGCGTGGCGGCGTCCCGAGGCGTCCGGCGCGCCGAGAGAGGCCGAGGGCAGCATGCCGAGCGAACCGGTCGCCATGGAGGCGGCATCGGACAGGATGTCGCCGAACATGTTGGTGGTAACGATTACGTCGAACTGCTTGGGGTTGCGGATGAGCTGCATGGCGGCATTGTCCACCAGCATGTGGCTCAGCTCCACGTCCGGGTAGTCCTTCGCCACCCGGGTCACCTCCTCGCGCCACATCCTGGTGCTCTCCAGCACGTTGGCCTTGTCGATGGAACAGAGCCGCCTGCCGCGCTTCTGCGCCAGCTCGAAGGCGACGCGGGCGATGCGCTCCACCTCGGGCGTGGTGTAGACCAGCGTGTTGTAGCCCCTGCGCGTACCGTCGGGCAGGGTTTCCACCCCGCGCGGCTCGCCGAAATAGATGCCGCCGGTCAGCTCGCGGATGATCAGGATGTCGAGGCCGGAGACGACCTCGGGTTTGAGCGTCGAGGCGTCGGCCAGCGCGTCGAACACGATGGCGGGACGCAAATTGGCAAACAGCCCGAGGTCCTTGCGGATGCGCAGCAACCCCGCCTCGGGCCGGATGTCGAAGGCGACATTATCCCACCTGGGCCCGCCGACGGCGCCGAGCAGCACGGCGTCGGCCTTCAGCGCCGCGTCCACCGTCTCGTCGCGCAGCGGCGTGCCGAACCTGTCGATGGCGCAGCCGCCGATCATGTCCTCGGAAAGATCGAAACTCACCTGGCGGCGCCGGTCCATCCAGCCGATGATGCGCTTCACCTCGCCCATCACCTCGGGTCCGATCCCGTCGCCGGGCAGCATCAAAAGCTTCTTGTTGGCGGCCATGCGCGCACGCTCCTCGTTTCGGTTTTCAGGGCGGGCGAACCTCTAGCACAGGGGAACGCGGGAGGGGAGTCCCGGCGCATCCGGCCGGCCCGGCTCTCGGCCCCGTCAGGTCGCCGAAAGCAGGATCACCCCCACCAGGGTGACGATGCGGTAGAGGTTGGCCCGGGCGCGAGGACCGGTGTCCCGCTCTGCCGCGCGCCAGACGCCGACGAAGGCGAGCAGGTTGTAGGGCAGCGACAGGGCGTAACCGACGACCACGGCGGCGACGGTCTGCTTCGCCGCGAGAAACATCAGGAACAGGACGCTGGTGACCAGATTGACGGCGAGTCCGCCGGCGACGGCATACCGCCAGAATGCCCGGTCGAGAGGCAACTCGCCTCTCCAGAGGCGACGCAACTCCGTCATTCGCGCCCGTCGCGGGCGAGGACGGTTCTAACCCCCGCCGCCACAGCCGCCGCAGCCCGCGCCGCCGTCGCCCCCGAAGCCGCCGTCGAAGCCGTCATGGCCCAGCGCCTGGGCGTCGCCCATGTAGAGCATGCCGGAAAAGGCGATCCATGCCCACAGCCCGCCGTCCATGTAGTCGGCATATCTGCGGCGGTCCTCGGTCGCGATCAGCCAGCGGTAGAGGACGGCGACGATGCCCCCGGCGAAGAGGAAGATGAGGATGTGGTTGGCGTCGAAGAGGTGGGTCATGACAGGGGACCTCCTGTTTTCTGCCGTCCCTGACCCTAGCCCATTTCCCGCCACGGCGGAACGGGTGTTACAGGGTGGCGATGGCTATCGCCAGTCCCGCGATGCAGACGAGCAGCAGGAAGCGATTGCGCCGGTCCAGCCGCGGGATGACCACATAGTTCGCGGTGTTTACCCGCCGCCACGCGTTGGGGTGGCTGAAGCGCTCGGCGGTGGCCGGCCACAGCGCGGTCGGCGCCGGCGCGCCGAAGACCTCGTTGTAGCGGCGCAACGTTTGGCCATAGAGCCGGCGATGGCGGTCTGCTTCGGCCAGCCCGCCGCGGGCAGGAACGTGGTGGAACGGCCGGCCCAGCACGGCCGCACAGAAACCGTCCCAGTAGCGTTTGGAATAGAGCAGGTGCAGGTGCCAGACCTGGTCCACCTCGCCGGACGGAACGACCATGTGGTCGGTGGTCATGGCCAGGTAGCAGAACCGACGGTATTCGTGCATTGCGGCGTCGGCGTAGGCGGGCGGCCAGCCATTCTCGCGCGCCAGTCGCGCGGCGAAGGTGACTTCGTCCCCGTCGTCGTCGAACCGGTACGACTCGATGGCGCGCCACAGGGGATCGGCGGCGACGGCCGCCGGCACATCCTTCACTGCGGCGGTTTTCTCCCTGCCCATGCCCTGCGCGCCTCTTTTCTTGTCGAGACGTCGCGCCGCGGCGCCCGCGCGACAATCCTAACATCGCGAGCACGCAAAAACGAAGGGCGGGGATGTCCCCGCCCTTGCCGTCGAGAGGTCTGATCCCGCCGGCGTCAGGCCGACCGGGTGTAAAGCCAGGGCTGGCCGGCCTTCTGCCTGTCCTCGAAGGAGTCGATCTTCGGCTTTTTCTGCAGGGTGAGCCCGATGTCGTCGAGGCCGTTGAGCAGGCAGTGCTTCTTGAACGGGTCGATGTCGAACCTGATGGTGCCGCCGTCCGGGCCGGTAATTTCCTGCTTCTCCAGATCGACGGTGAGGCGGGCGTTCTCGCCGCGCGCGGCGTCATCCATCAGCTTCTTCAGCTCGTCCGGCTTCACCTTGATGAGCAGGATGCCGTTCTTCGACGCGTTGGAATAGAAAATGTCGGCAAAGCTGGTGGAGATGACGCAGCGGATGCCGAAATCGTCCAGCGCCCACGGGGCATGCTCGCGCGACGAGCCGCAGCCGAAATTGTCGCTCGCCACCAGGATCTGCGCCTTGCGCCAGGCCGGCTTGTTGAGCACGAAGTCGGGGATTTCCAACCCGTCCTTGTTGTAGCGCAGATCGTTGAACAGGTTCTTGCCCAGCCCGGTGCGCTTGATGGTCTTGAGAAACCGCGCCGGGATGATCTTGTCCGTGTCGCAATTGATGATCTGGATCGGCGCCGCGACGGCCGTCAGCGTAGTGAACTTCTTCATCGACCGTCTCCCCTACTTCAGCATCTCGCGCACGTCGGTCAGATGACCGGCGATGGCGGCGGCGGCGGCCATGGGCGGGCTGACCAGATGGGTGCGCCCGCCGGGACCCTGGCGGCCCTCGAAATTGCGGTTCGACGTGGAGGCCGAGCGCTCGCCCGGCTCCAATTGGTCGCCATTCATGGCGAGGCACATTGAGCACCCCGGCTCGCGCCATTCGAAGCCCGCCTCGGTGAAGACCTTGTCGAGCCCCTCTTCCTCGGCCTGGTGCTTGACCAGACCCGAGCCGGGCACCACCAGCGCCCGCACGGTCGACGCCACCTTGCGCCCCCTGGCGACGGCGGCAGCGGCGCGCAGGTCCTCGATGCGCGAGTTGGTGCAACTGCCGATGAACACCTTGTCCACCTTGATGTCGGTCATCCTCGTGCCGGCCTTCAGGCCCATGTATTCCAGCGACCGTTCCATGGACTTGCGCCGGTCGGGATCGGACTCGGCGGCCGGGTCGGGCACGCTGGCGGTGATCGGCACCTCGTCCTGCGGGCTGGTGCCCCAGGTTACCTGCGGCACGATTTCGGAAACGTCGAGCGTCACCTCGGTATCGTAGGTGGCGCCGGGATCCGAGCGCAAGATCTTCCACTGATTGACCGCCACTTCCCATGCCGCGCCCTTGGGGCACAGCGGCCGGCCCTTCAGATATTCGAAGGTCTTTTCGTCCGGCGCCACCAGCCCGGCGCGCGCACCGGCCTCGATGGACATGTTGCAGACCGTCATGCGGCCTTCCATGGACAGGTCCTCGATGGCCTTGCCGGCATATTCGATCACGTGGCCGGTGCCGCCGGCGGTGCCGATCCTGCCGATGATGGCGAGGATCAGGTCCTTCGCCGTACAGCCGACGGGCAGCGCGCCGTTGACCATAATGCGCATGTTCCTGGCCGGACGCTGGATCAGCGTCTGGGTCGCCAGCACGTGCTCGACCTCGGACGTGCCGATGCCGAAGGCCAGCGCGCCGAACGCGCCATGGGTCGCGGTGTGGCTGTCGCCGCAGACGATGGTCAGCCCCGGCTGGGTCAGTCCCTGCTCGGGGCCGATCACGTGCACGATGCCCTGGCGGATGTCGTTGATCGGGATATAGGGCAGGCCGAACTCGGCGGCGTTCTTTTCCAGCGCATCGAGCTGGATGCGCGATTCCTCGTTGTCGATGGTCTCGATGCCGCCGCGTCCCGGCGTGGTGGGCACGTTGTGGTCGGGCACGCAGATATTGGCCTCGGGCCGGCGCGCCTTGCGCCCGGCGGCGCGCAGCCCGTCGAACGCCTGGGCGCTGGTAATCTCGTGGATGAGCTGCCGGTCGATGTAGATCAGGCAGGTGCCGTCGTCCTGCACATCCACCAGATGGCTGTCCCAGATCTTGTCGAACAGCGTCTTCGCTTTCGCCATCACGCGACTCCCGGTTCCCTTGTCTTCGGTCCCTGACCGCCAGCCTGTCGCCGGCGGTTATTTCTCTTCGGACGCCTCGGGCACGGTCGCCTGTTCCGCGCCCGCCGCGGCAACGGTAACGCCGATGCGGCGCTCCACCTTCTCGGCGATGCGCGCCCGCTTGCCGCGCAGCCCGCGCAGGTAATAGAGCTTGGCGCGGCGCACGTCGCCCTTGCGCACCACCTCGATCCGGTCGATGCGGGGCGAGAACAGCGGAAAAATACGCTCCACCCCCTCGCCGTAGGAGATCTTGCGCACGGTAAAGGCCGAATTGATCCCGGCGTTGCTGCGCGCGATGCACACACCCTCGAACACCTGGATGCGTTCGCGTGTGCCCTCGACCACCTTGACGTGGACGCGCAGCGTATCGCCGGCGCCGAATTCCGGCACGGGCCGCTCGGCGGTCAGCGCGGCGATCTGTTCCTGCTCGATCTGGTCGATGATGGTCATGGCCTTGTTCCTTCTCGTGCCTCGCGGCGTTCGACGTAGCGTGCCCAGAGATCCGGGCGGCGTTCCCTGGTCACCTTCTCGGCGGCCTCACGCCGCCAGCTCCTGATCCGTTCATGGTGCCCGGAGAGCAGCGTCTCCGGCACCCGCCGGCCCTTCCACAGCTCGGGCCGCGTGTAGAGGGGATATTCCAGCAACCCCTCCTCGAAACTTTCCTCGGCCAGCGACTCCGCCTTGCCGATCACCCCGGGCAGCAGCCGCACGCAGGCATCGATCAGGGCGACGGCCGCAGGCTCGCCGCCGGAGAGCACGAAATCGCCGAGGCTGACCTCCTCGACCTTCCAGGCCTCCAGCACCCGCTCATCGATGCCCTCGAACCGGCCGCACAGCAGCGTCACCGATCCGCCCGCCGCCAGCGCCCGGACCCGCCCTTGGTCGAGCGGCCGGCCGCGGGGAGTGAAATAGATCGGCGGCGTCGCGGGAGCCACGGCGGAAAGCGCCGCATCCACCACGTCGGGCCGCATGACCATCCCGGGGCCGCCGCCGAAGGGGGCGTCGTCGACGGTGGCGTGTTTATCGCGCGCAAAGTCCCGGATGTCCACCGTTTCCAGCGCCCAGAGCCCCGTCTCCAGCCCCTTGCCGGCCAGCGACCGGGCCAGCGGCCCGGGGAACATCTCCGGGAACAGGGTCAGCACCGTGGCGGTCCACGCGGGGGTCCCGGTCATGGCGCCGCTCCCTCGTCCTCTTCGCCAGCCGCATCGGGCGCCGACAGCAGCCCCGGCGGCGGGTCGATTACCACCCGGCGGTTTTCCAGGTCGACCACGGGCACCACGGCGCGGGTAAACGGCACCATCAGGCTGGTCGCGTCGGTGCGGGCCACATCGAGCACGTCGCCGGCACCGAAATCCTCAACCGCCACTACAGTGCCGAGACGTGTGCCGTCGGTCAACTCGGCGGCCAGACCGACCAAGTCGGCGCGGTAGAACTCGTCTTCGGTCGGCGGGGGAAGCTGCGAGCGCGTCACGAACAGTTCGACGCCCTTGAGCGCCGCCGCCGCGTCACGGTCGCGGATGCCCTCGATCTCGGCGATCACGCTGCCCTTTGCCATGTGCTTCACCCTCACCACATACCGTCGGCTTCCCGTGCGGTCGGTCAGCGGGCCGTAGGCGCCGATGGAAAGCGGGTCGTCGGTGTAGCTGGTCAGCCGCACCTGGCCCCGCACGCCGTGGACGCCGCCGATGCGGCCGACGCAGACCAGATCCCGATCCGCCGCGCCGCCCGTTCCCATTGGCCGGCCCCCGGTCAACCGGGCGGCCTCAGCCAGCCGGCGGCGCTGCCGCTGCCGCTGCCGCCGCTTCCTCGGCGGCCTTTTTCGCCTCTTCCGCCGCCTTCAGGCGCTCCTGCGCCTTGGCCTTGGGCAGGTTCTTCTTGGTCTGCTCCGGAATGGCCGGCTTCGGCGCCAGATCCGCGGCATGCAGGAACCGCGCCACCCGATCGCTGGGGGTCGCGCCCATGGACAGCCAGTGCTTGAGCCGGTCCAAATCCAGCTTCACCCGGTTGGGGTGGTCCTTGGCAAGCATGGGGTCGAAGGTGCCCACGCGGTCGATGAACCGGCCGTCGCGCGGATAGCGCGAGTCGGCGATGACGATGCGGTAGAAGGGGCGCTTCTTCGCCCCGCCCCGGGACATTCTGATTTTCAGCGACATCGTTCGGTATCAACCTCCTGAGGGTCGGGTCGTTGGTTTCGATATAATTCAGCGGGGCAGGATGGCGCCGAGCCCGTGTCGCATCAGCCCCTTCTTGCCAAGTTTCGACATCTTCTTCATGGCGCGGCTCATCTCCATGTGCTGCTTCAGCAGCCGATTGACTTCCTGCACCGTGGTGCCGGAGCCGGCGGCGATGCGGCGCCGGCGCGAACCGTTGAACAGCTTGGGATTGCGCCGCTCGCCGGGCGTCATGGAAAGGATGATCGCTTCCTGGCGCGCCAGCGCCCGGTCGTCGATGCTGTGGGCCGCCATCTGGCCCTTGATCCTGGCGACGCCCGGCAGCATGCCCATGATGCCGCCCATCCCGCCCATCTTGCGGATCTGGCGCAGCTGCTGGACCATGTCGTCCAGGTCGAACTCGCCCTTCTGCACCTTGGCGGCAAGCTTCTCGGCCTCTTCCTGCTCGACCGTCTCGGTTGCCCGCTCCACCAGCGACACCACGTCGCCCATGCCGAGGATGCGGGACGCGATGCGTTCCGGGTGGAAGGGCTCCAGCGCCGCGATCTTCTCGCCGGTGCCGATCAGCTTGATGGGGCAGCCGGTGACGGAGCGGATGGAAAGCGCCGCGCCACCGCGCGCATCGCCGTCGACGCGGGTCAGCACCACGCCGGTGAGCTTCAGCCGGCCATGGAACGCCTCGGCGGTCTTCACCGCATCCTGGCCGGTCATGGCATCGGCCACCAGCAGGGTCTCGACCGGGCTGGAAACGGCGGCGATGGACGCCGCTTCCGTCATCATCTCCTCGTCGATACCGAGCCGGCCGGCAGTGTCCAGCAGCACCACATCGTAGCCTTCGAGCCGCGCCGTCTGCAACGCCCGCTTCGCGATCTGCGCCGGCGTTTCCAGCGGCACGACGGGCAGCGTCGCGATGCCCGCCTGTTCGCCCAGCACCTTGAGCTGCTGCTGGGCGGCCGGTCGGCGCACGTCGAGCGACGCCATCAGCGCCTTCTTGCGGTAGCGATCGCGCAGATGCACGCCCAGCTTGGCCGTCGTGGTCGTCTTGCCCGAACCCTGCAGCCCGACCATCAGGATGGCGGCCGGCGCCGGCGCGTTGAGGCTGATCTCGCTGGTGCTGGCGCCCAGCATCTCGGTCAGATGGTCGTTTACGATCTTGACCACCATCTGGCCGGGGGTGACGGAGCGGATCACCTCCTCGCCCACGGCGCGCACGCGCACGGCCTCGATGAAGTCCTTCACCACCGGCAGCGCGACGTCGGCTTCCAGCAAGGCGACGCGGATCTCGCGCAGCGCCGTGGTCACGTCGGCCTCGTTGAGCGCGCCGCGCTTCCTCAGCCGGTCGAAGACCTCCGTCAGCTTGTTCGAAAGACTGTCGAACATGGCCTGGCGATGTTTCCCTTGTCCCAAACGCACTGCGCGCCGGTGCGCGACACTCGCGGACCGGCGGACACCCTCGGGCGCAAAAGATGCGGACCTTCCTGAAGGCGGGCGAAAACTAGGCGCGGCGGCCCTGAAAGTCAAGGCGGAGGGGCGCGGCAGGAGACCGGATCGGCGAGGATAGCGCCCGGATCGGCAAGAAAGCGGTCCACCGGCACCCCGTCCGCCCGTGCCACCCTGCCATCGACCACGGGAATCTTGCCCTGGCCGGCGTCGAGCGTTCGCCAGTGCGGGGTACCGGCGATCCGTACCAGAAAGGCGACGACGCGCTCGCCCGTCCGGTAGTCGGGATGGCCGCCGTAGAGGGCGCCGAAAGACCGCTCGATGACCGTGCCGCCGGCACGCGGCCCACCGTCCCGCCCCTTGACCACCGCGGCGACGGCGATGGTGCTGAGCCGGAACCCGCCCTGGGGCGTCTGCGTCACCGCCACCTCGCGTACGGTGCCGAGCACGATGGCATCCGCCCGGCAAACCAGTTCGACCAGCGGCGTTGGCTGCGACGAGGACGCAACCGTCGGGCCACACGGCACCGTCGCAGCGAGCAGCGCAATGGAGAAAAAAAGGGCGCACGCGGCGACTCCGCGGCGCCCTTTCCCCGCGCGGCACCTATGCCGCGCGGCGGGAATCACGCCCGCTGCAACCGGCGGCGGACGCAGACGAGCGCCAGCAGCGCCGCGCCGAACACGGCGACGGCCGACGGTTCGGGCAGCAGCATCTGGCCGGTCCCCGTAGCATAGATCGCCCGGATGCCGTTGATGTCATCGGGCTGCAGCACGTCGAAATTGCCGAAGCCGGGATTGGCCGGATCGGGAGTGCCCACCGGATTGAAGAACGGGCTCATCACCGCGCCGGCCGCCAGATTCTGGGTGTCGCCGGCGGGGTGCCGCAGCCCGAGGGCATGGCCGATCTCATGCAAGGCGACAAAGTAGAGATCGCAGGAGTTGAGCGCCTGGTTGGCATTCGCGGTGGTGCGCGAGCCGTCGGCCGTGGTCCCGCCGGTCCAGGTCAGCAGGTCGTTGAAATAGACGTCGCCCGCCCGCGGATTGGCCACCACGTCGTCGGGGAAGAACCCCACCGCGAGCGTGTTCTGGTTCCACGCGGCCCCCGTGGTGGGATCGGTATTGGTGAAATAGAAATCGAACTGGTCCGGCTTGCCCGCATGAGTGTTGCGCTGGAGGTTGATCTGGACGTAGTTGTTCCACTCGTCCAGCGCCTTCTCGATGATGCTCAACTCATTGGCGAGATCGGCCGTGGGCTGGGCCAGGTTGTAGCCCAGGGTCACGGCATTCAGCCCCGCGCCGTCCCAGCCCACGTTACCGTTGCGCAGCGCAAACGCGTCGGCCCGCGGTACATCGACGAGTTGCAGGCCCGCACACAGCGAGAAAAACCCGAGAAGTCCGACGATCCGGCGGCGGATCAGCCCCTTCTGCATCCCAATGGCAGCCATGGCACCCTCTGCGTCACTGTCAGTTTTTGGGTGCCGTCACCGCACTTCCGAACGGTTTTCGGTCCCCCCCGGGCGATTGCCATGCGAGAACCGTGCCAGACTCGGAGTTTGTTGAAGATCATACGTTTAACCGGCGTGCGCGGAGGCGCCAGCGTCCGGATTGTAAAATTCTCCGACGTTTTATTCCGTTGTACAAACTCTATCGACACAACCTTTGGTTCCCGCGTGCTCCGGTCGCGGTCATCGCCGCTTCGCAGCGTCCGCTTGACGCGACGCAGATTGCTCCCCTAATCGGTGCCATGGCCGATCCCATCCATTTCGCCGTGCTGCGCGCCGCCCGCCGGGTCTGGGCCGTCGGTTCGGTGCACGGCGAGGCCGGGCGGCTGGCCCGGCTGCACGAGACGTTGATTACGCGGCTGGAACCGGGTGACAGGCTGGTCTACCTCGGCAACGTCATGGGCCGCGGGCCGGCGGTGCGCGAGACGGTGGACGAGCTGCTGGCGTTCCGCTGCGGGTTCCTGGCGGCACGCGACGCGTTCGTGCATGACATCGCCATGCTGCGCGGCGCCCAGGAAGAGATGTGGCAACGGCTGTTCCAGCTCCAGTTCGCGGTTAATCCGGCGGAGGTGCTGGACTGGATGCTGTCCCAGGGAATCGCGGCGACCCTCGCCGCCTATGGCGTGACGGCGGACGAGGCGCGCAGCGTGATCCGCCAGGGGCCGATGGCCATTACCCGCTGGGCCGGCCGGCTGCGTACCGCTTTCCAGGCCGCGCCGGGACACCAGCAGTACCTGTCGGCGCTGAAGCGTGCGGCGTTTGCCCGCGAGGGTACGTTGCTGTTCGTCCATCGCGGTGTGGACCCGGACCGGCCGGTCGAGGCGCAGGGCGACGTGTTCTGGTGGGGCGCGCGCGCCTTCGATACCATCGAGGCGCCGTTCGCCGGCTTCCGCCGGGTGGTACGCGGGTTCGACCCGCAACACCGCGGCCTGGCGATGAGCGATTTTACTGCCAGTCTGGACGCGGGCTGCGGCTTCGGCGGGCCGCTGGTGGCGGGCTGTTTCGACCAGGCCGGGCTGTTGGTCGATTCCATCGAAGCATGACAGTGTAGAATAGGCGTAGTCCTTAACGGACCGGGGAACGCAGCCGATGCCGATCATTCGCCTCGATGACGTGCCGACCGGGCCGTTCCGCGGCGACGCTACCTGTCAGACCCTCGGCGGCGGCGACGCCGGCGCGTCCCCGGCATGCACCCTCAGCCGCCTTCGCGGAGACGACGCCTGAGGACGGAGCGGCTCCGGATGGCCGGCGCGGCGCTTGCGTTCGCCGCCCTTGCCCTTGCGCCCGCCAGGGCGCAGCCGCAGCCGCGTGCCCTGCCGGTGGACCTGGAGCTGGTGCTGGCGGTGGACGTCTCGGGCAGCGTGGACGCCGACGAGGCGCGGCTGCAGCGCCAGGGCTATGTGGACGCCTTCGCCGATTCCCGTGTCGTGCAGGCTGTCACCGCAGGCACGTTCGGGCGCATCGCCGTCACCTATTTCGAGTGGGCAGGCGACGGCTGGCAGAAAACGGTCATCGGCTGGACCCTGATCGACGGCGCGGCGGCGGCACGGGCGTTTTCGGCCCGGCTGGCCGATGCTCCCATCGGCACCGGGCCATGGACCTCCATCTCCGGCGCCATCGACTTCGCCGTGCCTCTTTTCGGCGGCGGATTCGAGGGCACGCGGCGGGTCATCGACCTGTCCGGCGACGGCCCGAACAACACCGGCCGGCTCGCGCCGCTGGCGCGCGATGAGGCGGTGAAGCAGCGCATCACCATCAACGGCCTGCCCATCATGAACGACCGGTTCGACCTGTCGCGTCCACCCATGCCCAACCTGGACCTCTACTACCGCAACTGCGTGATCGGCGGGCCCGGCGCATTCATCGTCGTCGCCCGCGGTTTCGCCGCGTTCGCCGAGGCCATCCGCCGCAAGCTGGTGCTGGAGATCGCCGGCACCGCCCCGCCGGACCGCAAACCGGGGCCGACGGCCGGGCGCTACGCCCAGGCGGGCCGTCCCGCGACCGCCCCGGACAGGCGCTGGGTACCCCCCTGCGACGAGGGGGAACGGCGGTTCCGCGGCGTCATCATGGATGAATGAGCGCGCCGCAGTGGACGTGTGCGGGTTCCGCGCCATATAAACCGGCCATGAACGCTATACCCTTCACCAAGATGCACGGGCTCGGCAACGACTTCGTCGTGATCGACGCGCGTGCCCGACCGCTCGCCATCGGCCCGGCGCAGGCGCGTGCCGTCGCCGACCGGCATACCGGGGTGGGGTGCGACCAGATCATCGTCATCGAGCCGCCCACCGGCGATAGCGCCGACGTCTTCATGCGAATCCGTAACACCGACGGCGGCGAAGTCGGCGCCTGCGGCAACGCCACCCGCTGCATCGCTGCCCTGCTGATGACGGAGCAGGCGCGCGACAGCATCCGCATCGAAACGACCGCCGGGATACTCGAGGCCGAGGCACTGAACGACGGCACGGTGGCGGTGGACATGGGCAGGCCGCGCTTCGAATGGCGGGACATCCCGCTGGCCGAGCCGCAGGACACGCTGCACCTTGACCTTGCCGCCGGGCCGCTGAAGGACCCGGTGGCCGTCAGCGTGGGCAACCCGCACGCAGTCTTTTTCGTTGCGGAGGCGGAGGCGGTCGACCTAGCCACCCTCGGCCCCCGACTGGAGCACGACAGGCTGTTCCCCGAGCGCGCAAATATCGGCGTCGCCCAGGTGATCGACCGCGCCACCATCCGCCTGCGGGTGTGGGAGCGCGGCGCCGGAATCACCCTGGCCTGCGGCACCGGCGCCTGCGCCGCCGCCGTGGCCGCCATGCGCCGCGGGCTGGTGGAGCGCACGGTGACCATGCGCCTCGACGGGGGCACCCTCGCCATCGAATGGCGCGGCGACGACCACGTGCTGATGACCGGCGCCGTCGCCGTCAGCTTCTCCGGCGCGTTCGATGCAGGGCTGATCGCATGAGCGCGCCCGAGATCGTCACCTTCGGCTGCCGTCTCAATGCCTGCGAGTCCGAGATGATGCGCAACCACGCCGCCACCGCCGGGCTGACCGACGCCGTGATCGTCAACACCTGCGCCGTGACCGCCGAGGCGGAGCGGCAGGCGCGCCAGGCCATCCGCCGCGCCCGCCGCGAACGCCCGACCGCGCGCATCGTCGTGACCGGGTGCGCCGCGCAGGTTTCGCCCGACCGCTTCGCCGCCATGGACGAGGTGGACGCCGTACTCGGCAACATGGAAAAGCTCGACGTCGCCAGCTTCCGCCGCATCGCCGCCGGCCGCCGCGGCGACGGCGTCGAGGTGCGTGTCAACGACATCATGGCCGTGCGCGAGACCGCGGCCCAGCTCATCGGCGGGTTCGAGGGGCGCTGCCGCGCCTTCGTCGAGGTGCAGCAGGGCTGCGACCATCGCTGCACCTTCTGCATCATCCCGTTCGGCCGCGGACCAAGCCGTTCGGTCCCCATGGGCGCGGTGGTGCAGCAGGTGCGCACGCTGGTGCAGGGCGGTTATGGCGAGGTGGTGCTGACGGGCGTCGACCTTGCCGATTACGGCAGGGATCTGCCGGGCGCGCCCCGCCTCGGCGATCTGGTGCGCCGGCTGCTCGCCACCGTGCCCGAATTGCCGCGGCTGCGCCTGTCGTCTCTCGATCCGGTTGAGATCGATTCGGCGCTGCTCGACGTCATCGCCGCCGAGCCGCGGCTGATGCCCCATTTCCACCTCAGCATCCAGGCGGGCGACGACATGATCCTCAAGCGCATGAAGCGGCGCCACAGCCGCGCCGACGCGCTGGCGATGACCCGGCGCATCCGTTCCGTGCGTCCCGACGCGGTGTTCGGCGCCGACCTGATCGCGGGCTTTCCAACCGAGACGGACGAGATGTTCGCCAACACATTGCGGCTGGTGGACGAGGCCGGACTTACCTGGCTGCACGTCTTCCCCTATTCGGCGCGGCCGGGCACACCGGCGGCGCGCATGCCGCAACTTCCGGTGGTCCAGCGCCGCGAGCGCGCCGCGCGGCTGCGCGCGGCGGGCACGGCGCGACGCGACGCCTTCCTCGACGGCCGCATCGGCCGCACCGCGCGCGTGCTGGTGGAAAAGGACGGCGCCGGCCATTGCGAACACTACGCGCCGGTGAGGATCGACGGCGGCGCGCGCGACGGTGACATCGTCACCGCGCGGGTGCTGCGCCGCAGCGACGACCGGCTGGAGGCCGCGCGCGCGGCATGACGGAGACGGGCACCGGAAAAATCGGCTGGCTCGGCCGGCTAAAGCACGGACTGTCGCGCTCCTCGACACGGCTGACCGAAGGCATCAGGGCAATTCTCGTCAAGCGGCGGCTGGACGACAGGGCGCTCGAGGCGCTGGAGGAACTGCTGATCTCCGCCGATATCGGTGTCGCGACGGCGGCCAGGCTGACCGCCGATCTGGCGCGCGACAAGTTCGACAAGGAAGTGACCGACGAGGAGGTGCGCGGGGCGCTGGCCGACGACATCGCCGGCATCCTCGCCCCGGTGGCGCGGCCGCTGGAGCCCGACCCCGCCCACCGGCCGCACGTGGTGCTGGTGCTGGGGGTCAACGGCTCCGGCAAGACCACCACGATCGGCAAGCTGGCGAAGCTTCACCGCGACGCCGGGCGGTCCGTGGTGCTGGCCGCCGGCGACACCTTTCGGGCTGCGGCGGTGGAACAACTCAGGATCTGGGGCGAGCGCACCGGCTGTCCGGTAGTGGCGCGCGACACCGGGGCGGACGCGGCCGGGCTGGCGTTCGAGGCACTGGAAAAGGCGAAGAAGGACGGCGCCGACCTGCTGTTCATCGACACCGCCGGGCGGCTGCAGAACCGCGCTGACCTGATGGCCGAGGTGGCGAAGATCGTCCGCGTGCTGCGAAAGCTGGACGCCAGCGCACCGCACAGCGTGGTGCTGGTGCTCGACGCCACGGTGGGCCAGAACGCCCATTCGCAGGTGGAGACTTTCAAGGCGATGTGCGATGTGACCGGGCTAGTGGTCACCAAGCTGGACGGCACCGCCAAGGGCGGGGTGCTGGTGGCGCTGGCGCAGTCGTTCGGCCTGCCCGTTTATGCCATCGGCGTCGGCGAGGGCGCCGACGACCTGCGCCCGTTCGACGCCACGGCCTTCGCCCGCAACCTAATGGGCGTCGACGCGCTGGGCTGACGGCCTTTCCGGTCGGATGGACCGTCCCCTGGCCCGCCTATTCCATGTCCCCCACCTCGCCCGGCGGGTTGGTGCGCGGCGCGAAGGCGCCGATGCCGTCGAGGGCACGCCAGTGATCGAGTGCCCAGCGCACCGATGGAAAGGCGATCTCGCCCCACGGGATGTCGTCCCAGGCGAACAGCGCTACCTCGGCGCTTTCCGGACCGGCGCTCACCTCGGGAGAGACGAGGTCGGCCAGGTAGATGAGCTGCACCTGGCTGATGCGCGGGATGTTGTAGACGGCGAGCAGCGCGCGGATGTCGAGCCGCGCTCGGGCCTCTTCCCAGGCTTCGCGCCGCGCGCCGCCCTCCGACGTTTCGTTGACCTCCATATAGCCGGCGGGCAAGGTCCAGAATCCCTTGCGGGGGTTGATGGCGCGCCGGCACAGCAGCACGCGCCCGTCCCATGTCGCCACCGATCCCACCACGATCTTCGGGTTCTCGTATTCGACGAAGCCGCAATCGGGGCAGACCAGCCGCTCCATCGTGTCGCCTGCGGGGACGCGTCGGACGGTGGGGCCCTGCGGGCCGGGCGGCAGGGATCGACTCATGCCGTCAATCTGGAGGGCGCGGCGTGGCGAGGCAAGCATGCAGTACCCCGCTGCCAGCGCAAATCGCGCCAGTCAACCCGGCCGGCGGCCGGGTTGCAGGCTCATACCAGCGGCCGTCGAGACCGACTCCTCGCCGTCACGCTCAACGACCCCTGGATCAGACCATGATATCGACGACGCTGCCGCGCGGCGCCGGCCGGTGTGCCTCTCGCGGGATGGGCCGTTCCACGCGATGGCCGTCCGCCACCGCGTGGGGGCGATCCGGTCCGGCCGGGGCGACGTTACGTCCCGATTCCGGCGTCCGGGCCGAACGCGGGGTCTCGGAAGGCGGCGCCGCGGGCGCGGGCGGCCGCGAGGACGGCGTCCGCGACGTTTGCGTTGCCTGGACGTTCGCGAGGCCGGAGAGAATGTTCATGAACCGGGTCCGTTAACCATTTCCGCAGGGGGTCTCGGCGCAACGCAGTGTCTGCGCCCGCCATTAACGGCCGGTTTACGGCAATGGTTAATCTTTGGCCCCTCAAGCACCTGTATCTTAACACAAATTTAATGCGGAAGCGCGATCTTGCGGGCGCAGATCGTTCACCGATCCGTCCAACAAGAGCGCATTTCGGGTATGGCGGACACCACCCAATTGGGGATGCAAGAACTCCTGGATCTGGCCCGCGACAAGTCGGTCAGCGGACGGACCCGGCTCGTCCAGGTGGTCGGCGATCTCTTCTTCGAAGAGAGCCGGGTCCTGAACGAGCGCGAACGCGCGCTCATGACCGAGATCCTGCGTCAGCTCATCCACGACGTGGAAATGTCGGTGCGCAAGGTGCTTGCCGACCGTCTCGCCGACCAGCTGGACGCCCCGCCCGAACTGATTACAGCGCTCGCCAACGACCAGATCGAGGTCGCGCACAAAATCCTGCTCAAGAGCCAGGTGCTGCAGGATATCGAGCTGATCGAGATCATCCAGCACCGCACCTTCGAGCACCAGCTCACCATCGCCATGCGCAAGTCCGTGTCCGAGGCCGTATCTGACGCACTGGTGGAGACCGGCAATACCAAGGTCATCCAGCGCCTGATCGAGAACCCCACTGCACGCATCTCGCCCAACACCATTGAGCACCTGGTCGCCGAATCGAAGACCAAGGAAGCCTTCCAGAAGCCGCTGCTCGACCGGCCCGACCTCAGCCCGCACCTCGCCAAGCGCATGTACTGGTGGGTGTCGGCAGCGCTGCGCAAGCACATCATAGAGCATTACAAGGTGGACCCCACCGAGCTGGACAAGAAGATCGAGGAGACCATCAAGGACATCCTCGGCGATCCGGCCGCCGCTCCGGAAGGCGGATTCGGCGAGGTCGACTCCCGCTCTCTCGACCAGGCCAACCGTCTGGCGCTCAAGCTCAAGGAATCGAACGCCATCACGCCGCAACTCCTGCTGCAGACGCTGCGTCGCGGCGAGGTGCAGATGTTCGAGGGGCTGTTTGCGCAGCTCACCGGGTTACGCCCGATGCTGGTGCGCCGGCTGGTGTTCGAGCCTGGCGGCGAGGGCCTCGCCATTGCCTGCAAGGCGGTCGACATGAGCAAGCCCGATTTCGGCTCCATCTTCCTGATGAGCCGCAGTGCGCGGCCCGGCGACAAGGTGGTGGATCCCAACGAGGTGACGCGGGTGATGAAATTCTTCGACCGCATCCAGCGCGAAACCGCGCGCAAGGTGGTCGCACGCTGGAAGCTGGACCCGGATTACCTGTTCGCCATCAAGCAGGTGGAGAACGGCGCCAAGGCCCAGCCGGCGTCCACACCCCGGCCGAGAGCCGTCGCCGCCGGCCAGTAGAGCGTCGCCGGTTCGCCGCGAACCGATCCGCACTCCCGTTACCAACCGACCGCCTTCGCTTTTCCCGCCCGGGTGACAAACCCTTTCCGCGGCAGTAGATTGCCGCCCGCAGGATGGAAGGAGTAGCGGATGAAGCCACCGCCGTTTTCGTATCACGACCCCAGGACGGTAGACGAGGCGATCGGGCTGCTGGCCCGGCTGGAGAACGCGAAAGTTCTTGCCGGCGGCCAGTCGCTGATGCCCATGCTCAACATGCGCTATGTGCTTCCCGACCACGTGATCGACCTGAACCGGGTGGAAGGGCTCGCCTATATCCGCGAGGAAGGCGCCGAGGTGGTGATCGGCGCCATGACCCGTCAGCGCGAGGTGGAGTTTTCCGACCTGGTGGCGCGTCGCCTGCCGCTGCTGAAGGACGCGATCCTGCAGGTCGGCCACCGGCAGACGCGGAACCGGGGTACGGTGGGCGGCAGTCTGTCGCACCTGGACCCGTCGGCGGAGATCCCGGCCGTGTGCGCGGCTCTGGACGCCACCATCGTGGTGCAGGGGCCAAACGGCGAGCGGCGCATTCCGTTCGCCGAGTATCCAGCCGGCTACATGGCCGCGTCCATAGAGCTGGACGAGCTGGTCACCGCGGTGCGTCTGCCGGTCTGGCCCGACGGGCACGGCTACGGCTTCGTCGAGTTCGCGCGCCGGCACGGCGACTTCGCCATCGTCTCGGCGGGGGTGCTGCTGCAGGCGGGTGGGGACGGAAAAATCGCGCGCGCCGTTGTCACCGTTTCGGGCGTCGGCCCGGCGCCGGTGCGGGTGGCGGCGGCGGAAGCGGCCCTTGCGGGACAGGCGCCGACGGAGGCGCTGTTCCGCGCCGCGGCCGAGGAGTGCCGCAAGGTGGACGCGCTGGCGGACATCCACGCCCCGAGCGAATACCGCCAGCATCTGGCCGCCGTGCTGTCGCGCCGGGCGATGGAGAAGGCGCACGGCCGCATGGCCGGGGCGAAGTAGGGAGTTTGGCTATGGGAGAGAAACGGCGCGTCAGGGTCACGGTAAATGGCAAGCCGTACGAGGCGGAGGTAGAGGTTCGCATGCACCTCGCCGATTTCCTGCGTCAGGAGTTGGGACTGACGGGAACCCATATCGGCTGCGAGCACGGGGTGTGCGGCGCGTGCACCATCCTGCTCGACGGCACGAGCGCACGCTCGTGCCTGATGCTGGCGGTGCAGGCCGACGGCCACGAGATACTGACCATCGAGGGCATCGCGCCCAACGACGAGGAACTGCACCCCCTGCAGGAGGCGTTTCGCGACAACCACGGGCTGCAGTGCGGATTCTGCACGCCGGGCATGCTGACCACGCTGCTCGAGTTCCTGCGCGACAATCCCGATCCTACCGAAACCGAGGTGCGCGAGGCCATCTCGGGCAATCTGTGCCGCTGCACCGGCTACCAGGGCATCGTCGCCGCCGCGCTCGACGCGGCCAAGCGACTGCGCAGCCAGCCGGCGGGTTCCTGATCCTGTGACCGCCGCGGCCTTCGCATCGCCGCGCGCGGCCCTGCTCGGCGGCGCGCGCGACGCCTTCGGCCTGCCGGCGGCGGGGCTTGCCGCCACGCTGATCGGCGTCGGTGCCATCTGCCGCGAGGCGGGCTGGGACATCTGGGTATCCATGGCGGGCACCGCCATCGTCTGGGCCGCGCCGGCGCAGGTGCTGATGGCCGAGCTCTATGCCACCGGCACCGCGGTGCTGGTCATCATGGCGGGGGTCGCGGTGGTAAACATGCGCTTCCTGCCCATGTCGGCGGCGCTGATGCCGCATCTGGCCGCCGGTGGTACGTCGAAAGTCCGGCTGTTCTACGCTGCCAACTTCATCGCCATCCTGGCCTGGGCCTACGGCATGCGCCGCTGCCCCATTTTACCCCATGACCAGCGCGTGCCCTACTTCCTCGGCTTCGGCCACACTGTGGTGGCGTGCGGCCTGCCGGCCACCGCGCTTGGCTACGTACTGGCCGGCACCCTGCCGCTCGGCGTGACGCTGGGGCTGGTGGCGCTGCCGCCCATATTCTTTTCGCTGGTGTTCATCGAGGGGGCGAAGCTGCGCCGCGACCGGCTGGCGCTGGGGCTCGGCGCCGTCGCCGGGCCGGCCGCCTGGCTGGTCTCGCCCGAGTGGGGGCTGATGGGCGCCGGGCTGGTGGCAGGCAGCGCCGCGTTCCTCATCGACCGGCGGATGGGCTGACGGGCAAGGCAATCATGGCAGGCAAGGTTTTCGGCAATCGCGTGACACGGGTGGAAGACCCGGCGCTGCTGCGCGGGCGCGGCAAGTTCGTCGATGATGTGAAGCTGCGGGGCATGGCCCATGCCGCCTTTCTGCGCAGCCCACACGCCCATACGCGCATCGTTTCGCTGGACAAAGGCGCCGCTGAAGCGCTTGCCGGCGTGCATGCGGTCTACACCCTTGCGGACCTCCGCCCGCATCTGACCAGCGAGCTGCTGCCGGTGGAGTTCCCGTCGGGCGTGCCCGATGCCGCCACCGCCGGCCCGCAGGTGCTGGTAAAGGAAGAGGCGCTCTATGCCGGCGAATGCGTCGCCATCGTTATTGCCGAGACCCGCGCCATCGCCGAGGACGCCGCCGCGCTGGTGGAAATCGAGTGGGACATCCTGCCCGCCGCCGGCGACTGCAAGGCGGCGTTGGCGCCGGGCGCCGTTCCCCACAGGCTGGGGCGCGACGGCAATGCGGTGATGGAAATGAAGATGGATTACGGCGACGCCGATTCCGCCATGGCGGCGGCGGCGCACGTGTTCCGCGAGACCATCTGGCTGCACCGCGGCAGCGGCCATCCCATGGAGTGCCGCGGCGTGGTCGCCCGGTACGATCCCAACGAGGACCGCATCACGGTGTGGACCTCGACCCAGATGCCCAATCTGATCCACGGCTATATCGTCGGACTGCTGGGCTGCGACGAGAACCGGGTGCGGCTGATCACCCCCGATGTGGGCGGCGGGTTCGGACCCAAGTTCCTGTTCTATTCGGAAGAGGTGGTGGTGGCGCTGGCGGCAAAGCTGGCCGGCCGCCCGGTCAAGTGGATCGAGGACCGGCGCGAGCACTTCGTTTCCGCGGTGCAGGAGCGCGACCAGTACTGGGACGCCGAGATCGCCGTGGACCGCAACGGCATAATACTTGCGGTACGCGGCACCATGATCCACGACCACGGTGCCTATTCGGCGCAGGGCATCACGCTTCCCTACAACGCCATCGCCGCCGTGCCGGGGCCCTACAAGGTGCCGAATTACCGCATGACCGCGACCCTTGCCTTTACCAACAAGGTGTCGTGCGCGCCGGTGCGCGGTGCCAGCCACCCGCAGGGCGCGTTCGTGATGGAGCGGCTGATGGACCGCGCCGCGCGCGAGCTGGGGTTGGACCGCGCCGAGATCCGCGCCCGCAACATGATCCGCGGCGAGGAGATGCCCTACAAAAAGCCGCTCAAGACCCGCGCCGGAGTCAACATCACCTACGATTCCGGCGACTTCCCCAAGAGCCAGCGGATGGCGCTGGAGGCGGCGGGCTGGGCGGCCTTTCCCGAGCGCCAGGCGCAGGCGCGCGCCAAGGGACGCTATCTCGGCATCGGCGTCTCGTTCGGGGTCAAGGGCACCGGTCGCGGCCCGTTCGAGACCGCCATCGTCCGTATCGGCACATCGGGCAGGATCGCCGTCTATACCGGCGCCGCCGCCATGGGACAGAGCACGCGCACCATGCTGACCCAGGTCGTGGCCGAGCAGCTCGGCGGCGACATGTCCAACATCGAGGTGGTCTGCGGCGATACCGGACCGATCCCCATGGGCATGGGCGGATTCGGCAGCCGCCAGACCATCACCGCGGGCTCTTCCGCCCATCTCGCCGCCGTCGAGGTACGCGAGAAGGCGCTGAAGATCGCCGCCCACATGCTGGAGACCTCGGAAGAGGACCTGGAGATCGAGGGACGCGAGATCCGCGTCAAGGGCGTGCCCGACATGAAGCTGTCGCTGGCCAGGGTGGCGAATGCGGTGGCCGGCACGCCGGGCTATTCCCTCCCCGCCGGTATCGCACCGGGGCTCGAGGCGACCAGGAACTTCCTCACCGATCCGCTCGCCTACTGCTACGGCGCCCACGTGTGCGAGGTGGAGGTGGACGTGGAAACCGGAGGGGTGCGCATCGCCAACTATGCCATCGTTCACGACAGCGGTGTGATCATTAACCCGATGATCATGCTGGGCCAGATCCAGGGCGGCGTGACGCATGGCATCGGCAACGCCCTGTTCGAATGGATGGGCTATGACGCCGCCGCCCAGCCGCTGACCACCACCTTCGCCGAATACCTGCTGCCCAGCGCGCCGGAGATTCCGGACTTCGACATCCAGTTCCTCGAATCCCCCTCGCCGCTTAACCCGCTCGGCGTCAAGGGCGCCGGCGAGGGCTCCACCGTGCCGGCCGCCGCCGCAGTCATCTCGGCCGTAGAGGACGCGCTGGTGCCGTTCGGCGTTCACATCGCGGAAGCGCCGCTCAGCCCGGCGCGGCTGCACGCCCTGATCCGCGCCGCCGCGACTGGCGCAGCGGCGTATCCGGCATGAGATCGCGGCCGCTCAGCGAGTCTTCGCCCGGGTCAGGGCGTTCTTCAGAGTCTCCCTGGGCGGCACGATGTCGGTGACGAGATCGCGAATCAGCCGCTTGTTGTTCAGCGGCTCGACGGTGGTGCCGTCCGGGCTCAGCCGCGCGGTGCAGGCGTAATCCACCTTGCCGTCCACCAGCACCATGCATTCCTTGCACGCATTGGCGTTGACGCACGAGTAGCGGAAGGCGACCGAGCTGTCCACATGGGTGCGGACCCACACGATAGCGTCGAGTACGGACATGCCGGGCTCGAACGGCACGCTGTAATCGTCGAAACGCGGCTCCGCTTCGGGCGTGCCGCGCCGAATGCGCAGGGGCGCGAACGTCGCTGCGCCATCTTTCGCCGTACCGGTCATACCGCGGCCCTCTTCTGCTGCAATGCGTAAGAATAGCGGCGTACGGGCACCCAACCGGTAACGGGCGTATCGCCGTCGAGCGTCACCGTCAGGTTGCGCTCGAATGCCGGCAGGGATTGCGGAAAGTCCTCGCGCTGGTGGGCGCCGCGGCTTTCCTCGCGCGCCAGCGCCGCCAGCGTCACCGACTCCGCCACCAGCAGCGCGGCGCACAGCTCGAACCAGTCCAGCAGCGCCAGGTTGAATGCGCGATCGTCGGGCAGAATGAGTCCGTCCCCGGCCTCGGCGCGCAGGGCACGGATGCGCCCCAGCGCGCGGGTCATGCCGGCGGCCGTGCGCACCAGCCCGACGTCGTTCCACATGACGTGCTGCAGTTGCCGGAACAGTCCCGTAGCAGCAGCGCCCCCGGCGGCGCCGGGGCGGCGGCGCGCGTGGCCCTCGTCCAGCGCGTGCGCCGCGTCCTTTTCCGAGAGTTTCGCGCGCTCGTGGCGTTTCGCCGCTGCGGCGGCGAAACGGCCGGCACGCGCGCCGAAGACGAACGCCTCCGGGATCGCGTTGCCCGACAGCCGGTTGGCGCCGTTGGCGCCCCCCACCGCCTCGCCGGCGGCGAACAGCCCGGGCACGCGGGTGCGCATCGACGCGTCCACGCGGATACCGCCCATGTGGTAATGGGCGATGGGCGAGACCTCGATGGGACCTTTCGCCAGGTCGATGCCGTTCTTCGCCAGCCGGCCGATCACCGGGCCGAATGCCTTCCTCAGCGCGTCGGCGGAGATATGCTCGAAGCTGAGCCACGCCCCGCGGTGCGGCGAGCCGCGCCCGGACGCCACCTCCTTGATGATAGCGTAGGAAGCGACGTCGCGCTTCGCGGTGTACTGGCCCTCGTCGGGGGCGTCGTAGTTGTGGATGAACTCCTCGAAATTGCCGTTGAGCAGCCGGCCGCCCAGCTTGTAGCGGAACGGATCCCACATGATGGGATCCATGCCCACCAGCCGCGGCGCCAGATGGCCGATGGGAAAGAACTGCACGAATTCCATGTCCAGCAACTCGGCCCCGGCGCGCAGCGCCAGCGCGTAGGCCTCGCCGGCCATATTGGCCGACGCGCTGTTGCGCCGGTAGATTTTGGTCAGGCCGCCGGCGGCGAGGATCACCGCGCCGGCCTCGATGACCACCGGCTCGCCGGTCTCGGCATCGATGGCGACGGCGCCCGCGGCGCGGCCGTCATGCACCACGACCTCGACCACCATCAGCCCGCTGACGCGCGTGATGCCCTCGCGCCGCGCCACCTCGCCGCGCAAGGTGCGCGCCACCGCGGGGCCGGTGTTGAGGAAATCCACGTAGCAGCAACGGGCAATGTTGTGGCCGGGCGCCATCACCTGCGTCATGCGGCCGCCCTCGCGCGCCCAGCCCACTTTCCATTCATCCATTTCCAGAATGCGGACCGGCGCTTCCTCGCACAGGATGGCAGCCAGTTCCTCGTCGCACAGCCCGCGCCCGGCCTCGATGGTGTCGGCCAGATGGTGGGTCCAGTGGTCGGGCTCCTGATGGCCGACCGCGGCCGCCACGGTCATCTGTGCCATGATGGTGGCGCCGCCGCGCCCAACAAGGCTCTTGTCCAGCAGCAGCACGCCGGCGCCTTCGCCGGCAGCGGCAATGGCCGCGTACATGCCGGCGCCACCCGCGCCCACCACCAGGACATCCGTCGTCAGACGCGCCATCCCGCTCCCTTCCCGACCTGCCTCCACCATACCACGGGCGGCGCCGGATGCGCCCCCGCCGGTCCCTGCCTATACTGCGCGCGGACGCGATGGGAAAGGGCTCCATGGACGGACTCGCACCGTGGCTGATCGTACTCGGCGGCGCGGCCATTACCTATGTATGGCGGGCGCTGGGCGTGGTCGTGGCCGGCCGCTTCGCCCCCGACGGGGCGGCGGTGCGCTGGGTGGGCTGCGTCGCCTACGCCATGCTGGCCGGGCTGTTCGCCCGCATGATCCTGTTGCCGGCGGGCCAGCTAGCCCAGGTGCCGCTGTCCCTGCGCGTCGGCGCCGTATTGGTGGCGGTAGTGGCGTGGTTCCTCGCCGGGCGCAGCGTGTTCCTCGGCACCTGCGCCGGGGTCGCCACGGTGATCGCGCTCATGCTGTGGGGATAGGATCCTTCGCGCGCGGAACTTCCGCCGCTTGACCGCCGGACGCGGCGGCGCGCAGACTCCCCCCGGGTCGCACAAATCCAGGGAGAAAGCCATGAGCAAGCCAAAGGCCAGATTCCGGCTGCGCCACATTGCGCTTTCGGTCGCCGACGTAGCGACGGCACAGAAGTTCTTCGAGGACGCGTTCGGGCTGGCGGTGGTGGGCACGTCGGCCCAGGGCTCCGTCTACCTGACCGACGGAACCATCAACATCGCCCTGCTGAACCGCCACGGTCGGCCGGTCGGCTGGGAGAAGGACGAGCCGTTCTACGGCATCGACCATTTCGGCATGTGGGTCGACGACGTGGACGCCGCATGCCGGCAGGCTGAAGCGGCCGGCGCCAGACACGTGACCGGCAACGCCAGCGGCGATCCCAACAGCTTCTACGAGATCAAGTACCGCGACCCGCAGGGCAACCTGTTCGACATCACCGGCAACGGCTGGAAGGGCGCGGTGCGCGACGTGGTCCCGGCGAAGACGCCTGCGGCGGCGGAATAGGGACGGCCGCCGGTCGTCAGTACACCCGTTCGATCCCGTAGCCGCGCCGCGCCAGCAGGTTCAGCACCCCTTCTTCGCCGGCCAGATGGCCGGCGCCAACGGCGACGAAAGCGCCGCCTTCGCGCAGGAGGTCGTGCATGCGCCGCGCCATGACATGGTTGCGGTCGACGATCAGCCGCTTGTAGAACGCGTCGATCACCTCCTTCCGGCCTTTCTTCCACAACGACTTTGATAAGGCGTAGAGACCGTCGAGGTCGCGGGCGAGATAGAGCTGGATCATCCGTTCCATGCGGGGCGCGACGTCATCGGTACGCGACGCCAGCGCATCCCGGATCATCTCGACCTGATCCGCCTCCGGCATCCGGTCGAATACCGCGAACTGTTCCTCGTGCTCTTCCAGCCCGAAGACGAGGATGCCCCGCTGCAACGCAATCGAGCGCAGCACCAGATCGAGCGGCAACGCGCCGCCGCTCGCCCGCCGCGACGCGCCGGACATGGTCTGGGTCAGCGAGAGCAGAACAACCCACGGCTTCATGCGCTCCAGCGCCGTGCGCCCGCCGACCGCCTCGCCGAGGTGTCGTTCCACCCGCGCGAACAGCGTCTTGCCGAGAACCTCGCTCAACGGGCGGCCTTCCGGCAGCTGCAGCATCTGGGTCTCGTAGAGGCTCCACGCCCCCATATCGACCTCGAGACTCAGGTTCTCCGCCTCGTTGAGCGCCTGGCGCACCGGGTCGGGCAGGGTCGTTACCCGTATGTCGGACAGGTGGATGGTGCCGAAAACGTAGTTGGGCATGCGGCCCTTCGCCTCCACCTTCCACAGCAACCCCTGCCCGTAGGGCAGCATCTCGCGCGCCGCCGCCGGCTGCAATTGCGCCACCGAAACCAGCAACGCGACCAGTATGCCGACCGTGAACGAAACGAACCGCAGGACGCATCGATTTGCCATGGCGCGACTCCGCCTGTCACGGCGCATGCAGGACCCGGCCCGATAACAGGCCCGATAACGGTCATTCTCGCCGGCCAGGGATAACGATCGATTATCGCGACGACGCGATCGTATGGGATTTATCGAAAATGCCGGCGATCGACCGGGGACGCAGCCGGTCAGCGGTTGACGTAAAGCGCCTCGACGCCGGGAAGCGCCTTGCCTTCCATCCATTCGAGGAAGGCGCCGCCGGCCGTGGACACATAGGTGAAATCGTCGATCACCCCGGCCGCCGCCAGCGCCGCCACGGTGTCGCCGCCCCCTGCCACGCTCAGCAGCCTGCCCTGTTTCGTCAGCGCCGCTGCCGCCTGCGCGACCTTGTTGGTCGCAGCGTCGAACGGCTTGAACTCGAAGGCGCCGAGGGGACCGTTCCACACCAGCGTCCGGCACTCGGCCAGCCTCGCCGCCAGCGCCGCCGCCGATCCGGCGCCCACATCGAGGATCATGCGATCGGGCGGTACGGCGGCGACCGGCACGGTCTGGATCGCCGCCCCCGCTTCCAGCTTTTCCGCCACCACCACATCGGCGGGCAACACGATCTCGCACCCGGCCTTGTCGGCGGCGGCCAGCACGGCACGGGCGGTGCCGGCCATCTCCGCCTCGCACAGCGACGCGCCCACGTCGGTGCCGAGCGCGTGCAGGAACGTGTTGGCCATGGCGCCGCCGATCGCCAGCGCATCCACCCTGCCCACCAGATTGTTGAGCAGGTCCAGCTTGGTGGACACCTTGGCGCCGCCGACGATGGCCATGACGGGGCGCTTCGGGGCGCCCAGCGCCGCATCCAGCGCTTCCAGTTCCGCCTGCATCAGCCGTCCGGCGCAGGCCGGCAGCAGGTGCGCGAGCCCTTCGGTGGAGGCATGGGCCCGGTGCGCCGCCGAGAACGCGTCGTTGACATAGACCTCGCCCAGCGCCGCCATGGCCCTGGCGAAGGCGGGATCGTTCTTTTCCTCGCCGGCGTGGAAACGGGTGTTTTCCAGCAGCGCCACGCCGCCTTCCGGCAGTTCCACAACCGCCTTTTCCGCCGCCGCGCCGATACAGTCATCGGCGAAGGCCACCGCGCGCCCGCCCAGCGCCTGCGACAGCGGCTCCGCCAGGGGCCTGAGCGACTGGGACTCGTCGCGCCTGCCCTTGGGCCGGCCGAAATGGGACAGCACGACGACGCGGCAGCCCCTGTCGGCCAAGGTCAGGATGGTGGGGGCAAGGCGCTCGATGCGGGTGGCGTCGCTCACCCTGCCGTCCTTCATGGGCACGTTGAGATCGCCGCGCACCAGAACACGACGGCCGGCGACGTCGCCGGTCAGCGCCGGCAGGTTGTCGATGGTGTGGAACGTCGCCATCGGGAATCCGGGGCGGGCCCGCTCAGCCCAGCTTGCCCATCAGCGCCGCGGTATCCAGCATGCGATTGGAGAAACCCCACTCGTTGTCGTACCACGACGCCACACGGCACAGCCTGCCCTCGATGACCTGGGTCTGGGTCAGGTCGAAGATGGAACTGGCAGGGTTGTGGTTGAAGTCCACCGACACCAGCGGCGCGTCGTTGGTGATCAGGATGCCCTTGAGCCGGTTGCCCTTGGCCGCCTTGACGATGGCCTCGTTGATCTCCTCCACCGTCGTCTTGCGGCTGGCGGTGAACTTGAGATCGACGATGGAAACATTGGCGGTCGGCACGCGGATGGCGGTGCCGTCCAGCTTGCCCTTGAGCTCGGGCAGAACCAGCCCGACCGCCTTGGCCGCGCCGGTGGAGGTCGGGATCATGGAGAGCGCCGCCGCACGCGCCCGCCGCTTGTCCTTGTGCAGCGTGTCCACCAGGCTCTGGTCGCCGGTGTACGAGTGGATGGTGGTCATGTAGCCCTGCTCGATCCCGATGGCGTTGTGCAGCACATGGGCGACCGGGCCGAGGCAGTTGGTAGTGCAGGACGCGTTGGACACCACCTTGTGGCTCTTTTTCACCTTGTTCTCGTTGACGCCATAGACGACGGTGATGTCCTCGCCGGTGGCAGGGGCGGAGATCAGCACCTTCTTCGCGCCCGCCCTGATGTGTTGCTCGGCGTGCTCGCGCTTGGTGAAGATGCCGGTGCATTCCAGCACCACGTCGATGCCGAGCTTGCCCCACGGCAGGTTGGCCGGGTTGCGCTCGGCGAATACCTGGATCCTGTCCTTGCCGATGGAAAGCCCGGCCCTGGTGGTCTTCACGTCGAGCGGAAACTTTCCGTGCACCGTGTCGTACTGCACCAGGTGGGCGTTGTCGTCCACCGTCCCGAGGTCGTTGATAGCGACGAGCTGGAGATCGCGGCGCCTCGACTCATAGGCCGCGCGCAGCACCAGACGCCCGATGCGGCCGAAACCGTTAATCGCTACACGAACTGCCATGGCTTCCTCCGTAAGATCCTAGACCCGTGAGCGGGCCGCCGTCGCGACGGCCTCGGCCGTGATGCCGAAATGCTTATAAAGCTCTTCCGCCGGCGCCGAGGCACCGAATCCGTCCATGCCGATGAAGGCGCCGGCCGCGCCGATATAGCGGTCCCATCCCTGGCGCACCCCGGCTTCGACCGCCACCCGCACCGTATCCTCGCCGAGAACCGAGCGGCGCCATTCCTCGGACTGCGCCTCGAACAGCTCCCAGCAGGGCAGGGAAACCACCGCGGCGGGAATGCCGTCGGCGGCCAGCAGCTTCTGCGCCGCAAGCGCCACCGACACTTCCGAGCCGGTGGCGAGGATGGTCACGCGCGCCTTTCCCTCGGCCGGCGAGAGGATGTAGCCGCCGCGGGCCGAGCGGTTTTCCGCCCCGTCGTCGCCGCGCAGCGCCGGCACCCCCTGGCGGGTCAGCGCCAGCACCGACGGCGTCTTTTCCGCGGCCAGCGCCAACGCCCAGCACTCCGCCGTCTCCACAGCGTCCGCGGGGCGGAACACGTTGAGGTTGGGAATTGCGCGCAGGGCCGCCAGATGCTCCACCGGCTGGTGGGTCGGGCCGTCTTCGCCCAGCCCGATGGAGTCGTGGGTCAGCACATGGATCACGCGCTTTCCCATCAGCGCCGCCAGCCGGATGGCCGGGCGCATGTAGTCGGAGAACACCAGGAACGTGCCGGAATAGGGGATCAGCCCGCCGTGCAGCGCCATGCCGTTCATGGCGGCGGCCATGCCGTGCTCGCGCACACCCCAGTGGATGTAGCGCTGGTCGAACGACTGGCGGCCGACGGTGCCGAAACCCTTGGGCCGGGTGTTGACCGAGCCGGTCAGGTCGGCCGAGCCGCCGATCAGCTCGGGCACCGCGGCGGTCAGCGCCTCGAGCACGACGCCCGATGACACGCGCGTCGCCTGCTTCGGCATTTTTTCGGCGAAGTCGCGCTTGACCGCTTCGATGGCCGACGCCCAGCCCTCCGGCAGCCGCCCGCCAAGCAGGCGTTCGATCTCGGCGCGCTTCGCCGCATCGAGCGCCGCCACGCGCTTTTCCCAGGCGCCGCGGGCCTCGCGACCGCGTGCTCCCGCCGCCCGCCAAGCGGATATGATGTCCTCGGGCACCACGAAGGGAGCATGCAGCCAGCCGAGCTTTTCGCGCGCGCCGGCGACCTCCTTATCGCCCAGCGGCGAACCGTGCGAGGCGGCGGTGCCGGCCTTGGTGGGCGCGCCGAAGGCGATGGTGGTGCGGCAGGCGATGAGCGACGGCGCCGGGGCCTCCCCGGCCGCTTCGATGGCCGCGGCGAGGGCGGCGGGATCGTGGCCGTCCACCCGCGCGGTGTGCCAGCCATAGGCGGCGAAGCGCTGTTGCACGTCGTCGGACAGCGACAGCTCCGTATCGCCGTCGATGGAAATGTGGTTGTCGTCGTAAAGAACCGTCAGCCTGGAGAGGCCCAAATGGCCGGCCAGCGAGGCCGCCTCGTGGCTGACCCCTTCCATCAGGTCGCCGTCGGAGGCCAGCACCCAGGTGCGGTGGTCCACCAGCTCGCTGCCGAAGCGGGACGCCAGCATGCGCTCGGCCAGCGCCATGCCGACGGCGGTGGCGATGCCCTGGCCCAGCGGCCCTGTGGTCGTTTCCACCCCCTTGGTGTGGCCGTATTCGGGATGGCCGGGAGTGCGGCTGCCGAGCTGGCGGAACTTGCGGATCTGCTCCAGCGTCACGTCCTCGTACCCGGAAAGGTAGAGCAGCGCGTAGAGCAGCATGGAGCCGTGCCCGGCCGACAGCACGAACCGGTCGCGGTCGGGCCAGTCGGGGGCGGCGGCGTCGAAGCGCAGAAAGCGGGTGAACAGCACGGTGGCGATGTCGGCCGTGCCCATGGGCATGCCGGGATGACCCGAATTGGCCGCCTGCACCGCGTCCATGGCAAGCGCCCGGATGGCGTTGGCGAGGTCCGTGTGGGAAACGGCGCCGCGCGGCTTTTCGACGCTGGCAGCGGAGGCTTGGGCAGACGCCATTACGGGGCTTCCTTTTCCGGCGGTCCCCCCGTTGCGGGGGCCGGGGCGGGCCCATTTATGGCAGCGAACGGCGGCGATGCAACCCCCGTTTTTCGCCTGCGGCAAGATCGGCCACGAGACCGCAGGCGGGGCGGTATTTCACCGCGCCGGCCCCTATTCCAGCCCCGAATGGCGGCCGCCGGTGACGATGACATTGCAGGCGATGGAGATGCGGTCGCCGGTGCCGTAGAAGGGATGGACCGAGTGCTCCATCCATCCCGGGAAGACGACGATCTTGCCCGGCTCGGGGTCGATCAGCAGACTACGGTCGAAGCCGTAGGCGCCGAGCGACGAGGTCTTGGCGAGGGTGCGCGGGTCGTGCAGCTCGATCTTGCCGTTGCGCTCCCAGCCCGGCTCGGGCGTTCCGGTTTCCACGTAATAGACCACCGCCCAGTCGGCATCGGGATGGATGTGGCTGTCGTTGTAATGGCCGTGGCGGTTGAGGTTGGCCCAGGCGCCGGCGCGATAGACGAGGTCCACCTTCGACAGGTCCGTTTCCCGGGCGGTCAGTGCCGCCATGCGCAGCAGCGCGCCGTGTACCCAGCTCCTGTACGCCTCGACCGCCGGCGACCGCCAGTCCCAGAAATCGGCGGTCGACTGCCAGCCGCCGCGGTTGGAGATGCGCACCCCCCGGTCCCCCGCCATGCGGGCGCGGATCAGCGCGCCGAGTTCGCGGTTGACCTCGGCGAAATCGGGCGCCTGGCCGATCAGGATCGGCGTGCCGAAGGCCAGCGCCATGTTGCGGGAGACGGGAAAAAGGAACGCCACGACTTTCCCTAACCCCGCCCCAGCCCGGAATGGCGACCGCCGGTCACCTTGACCAGGGCGCGCACCGAGACGCTCTCGCCGCTGCCGGACCAGGGGTGGAAGCAGTGCTCCATCCAGGCGGGGAACAGAACCAGCTTGCCCGGCGACGGGTCCACAGCCACGCTGCGGCCGAAGCCGAACCCGTGCAGCGCCGACAGGTCCGCCAGCCGGCGCGGATCGTAAAGCTCCAGCTGGCCGGCGAGCGGACGGCCCGGATCGGGGATACCGGTGGCAACGAAGTAGACCAGCGCCCAGTCGAAGCGCGGATGCGAATGGCGGCCGTCGTGGTCGCCCGGGCCGTTGATGCCCGCCCAGGCAACGGTGCGGTACTGCACGTCCACCTTGCCGGGGTCGGTTTCCTCGGCGGAAAGTCCGGCAACCATCAGCACCGCGCGGTGCATCCAGCCGCGCAGGGCCGCCACGTCATCGCCCGGCCAGTCCCAGAGATCCCGCGCCGAGGTCCAGCCGCCCGTGCCGGCGTCCTGCCGGCCGGTCCCGGCGATGCGCGCGGCGGCGATCCGGGCGGCGAGCGCGGCATTGACCGTCGCGGCATCCGGCATGTCCGCCGTCAGGAGCGGCACGCTGAACGCGACCATGACGTCCTTGGTGATCGGGAACGAGAACCGCATGGGCGATGCCTGCCCTGTCCCCGGCGCGGACTCAGCGTTCCGGCGTGGCGAGCGACACGCCGAGCAGCGCCCGGCGCTTGAGCCAGGGGCTCGGCCGGTAGCGCGGGTCGCCGTAGAACGCGGCCATGGCGTCCAGCACCTTCAGGAGCCGCCTCGGCCCCGCCGCATCGCCCATGGCGAGCGGTCCCCTGGGATAGCCGAGGCCGAGGCGCACCGCCTTGTCGATGTCTTCAGGGCTGGCGATACGCTGCTGGGCGATCTCGCAGGCGATATTGACCACGGTCGCCACCACCCGCTGGTTGACGAAGCCCGGGCTGTCGCCGATCACCGTCACCGCCTTGCCGTCGGCGGCGAGCAGCGCATGCACCTGGTCGCGCAGCTCGGGATCGGAAACCGGCGTGGTCATCAGCGTACGGCGGCCGTCGAGCCCGAACAGCGTATCGACGGCGAAGGCGCGCTCGGCCTCCACCCCTTCCCCCACCGCGGCACTGGTGGCGTCCATGCCGAGCGGGGCGAACAGGCAGACGCTGCTGGGCGACGGCTTTCCTCCATCATCGACGGCCACCCGGTTGCCGACCGCGGCAAGCAGCCTTGCGCGTCCTTCCGGCTCGGCATTGCTGATCCAGACCTTCCCAGGCAGGTCGGCGGGCGCAGGCGCGGCCGGCGGCGCCACCTTCCTGCCGTCCTGGTAGACGTAGAACCCGCGCCCCACCTTGCGGCCGATGAGTCCCGCCTCCATGCGGATACGGGTGATGGGGTGCGGACGGAAACGCGGCTCGTCGTAGAACTGCCGGTAGATGGACTCCATCACCGGATGCGACACGTCCAGCCCGGTAACGTCCATCAGCTCGAAAGGTCCCATGCGGAAGCCCGGCCCGCCCTCGCGCAGCAGGTCGTCGACGGCGGCGAAGTCGGCGATGCCCTCGGAAACGATGCGCACGCCCTCGGTGTTGAGCCCGCGCCCGGCATGGTTGACCAGGAAGCCCGGCGAATCCTTGGCGCGCACCGGCTCGTGGCCGGCGCGGCGGGCCAGGTTCGCCAGCGTTTCGGCCACCCAGGGGGCGGTCAGCACCCCGTCCACAACCTCCACCACCTTCATCAGCGGCACGGGGTTGAAAAAGTGCCAGCCGGCGATGCGCTCGGGCTTCCTCGCCCCCGCGGCGATGGACGTAACCGACAGCGAGGAGGTATTGCTGGCAAGGATGCAGCCCTCGCCGACGATGCCCTCGAGCTCGGCGATCAGGGCGCGCTTGGCGTCCATATTCTCGACGATCGCTTCCACCACCAAGTCGGCGGACCCGAACGCGGCCAGCGACCCGGCCACCTTGAGCCGCCCCGTGGCGTGCTTCGCCTCCTCCGCGGTGATGGCGCCCTTCTCGACGGCGCGCTGGATCATGCGCCCGGCGAATTCCCGTGCCTCCTCCGCGGCTCCGTCGCGGGTGTCGAACAGCATGACGTGGGTGCCGCCGGCGGCGAGGATCTGCGCGATGCCGCGCCCCATGACGCCCGCGCCCACCACGCCGACGGTGTAATCCGGTGCATTCGGTGCCTTGGTCATGGTTCCCCTTCGGCGTCAGGCTGCCGTGCAAAGCCCGTCGAGGCGGCCCTTCATGACCACCGCCTCGGCCAGGATCTGATCGAAGATGGCGGCTACCGGCTTGATCTCGTCGGCGAAGACACAGGACTGGCCGAGCGACAGCGTGCCGCGCTCCCAGTCGCCGGTCTCGTAGGCCTCGCGTTGCAACGGTCCGTGTACCAGCGCACGGTAGGCGTCGTAGTCCGTCTCGCCGGTCTCCTCGAGCCCGGCCACCGCGCGGGCGGTGCGGTTGTCCATCACCCGGCTGTTATCGCGGAAGGTGGACATGATGACGCGCGTGCCGCTCTGGTCGGTGCCGACCACCCGGTTCTTGTAGTTCTCGTGCGCCCAGATCTCGCTCGCCACCGTCATGCGCGAGCCCATGAGCATGGCATCCGCCCCGAGCGCCAGCGCCGCCAGAAGCTGCCGCCCGCTGCCCATGCCGCCGGCGACGGCCAGCGGCACGGCGAGTGCGGCGGCGGCCGTCGCCCCCTGAACCATGGTGCCGACCAGGTCCATGCCGGGATGGCCGCCGGCCTCGGCGCCGAGAATGGTGATGGCATCCACCCCCGCGCGCTCGGCGGCCAGCGCATGGCGCACGGTGGTGCACTTGTGGATCACCGTCATCCCGGCGCCCTTCATTTTCGGCAGGAACGCCCCGGGATTGTAGCCCGCCGTCTCGGCAAAACGCACCCCTTCCTCGATGGAGATATCGAGGAACCGCATGAGCGGTTCGTTGGCTTCGGGCCGCGCCGAGACGTAGAAGTTGACCCCGAAAGGCCTGCCGCCGGTAATGTCGCGGCAGCGGCGCAGCTCGGCGCGAAAGGCGTCCGGCGTCGGAAAGCTGCGCGGTGTGATGAAGCCCATCCCGCCCGCGTTGACCACCGCGCCGACGTAATCGGCATTGGCGAGCCACATGAGCCCGCCGCACAGGATGGGATGATCGATGCCAAACAGTTCCGTGATGCGGGTACGGAAGGGCGGCGGCGTCATGATCGGCCGGCGACGGTCAGCCGGAAACCGGCACGAACTTGGTACCGTAGCGCACGATGCCTTCCTGGTCGTAGAGCCGGCGCACCACCGCGCGCACCCTGGTCCCGATCTCCAGCGCGGCCGGATCGGTATCGGCAAGCTGCACCATGATGCGCGGGCCTTCGGCCAGCTCCACCACCGCCGAGATGACGTCGCCGGTCATCACCTGCTGGTCGTCGAACTCGGCGGGCGCGCCGCCGCCGGCCACCACGGTGAAGGTGTAGACGGTGCCCTCGCCCGACAGCGGCACGTCCTCGAACGCATCGGCGCCGCACTTCTTGCACACCGGGCGCTGGGGATAGGCCAGCGTGCCGCACTTCCTGCACTTTCCGGCGATCAGACGCAGCCGCTCATCCACATTGGCGGCAAACATCGGCAGGGAAATATAGGATGTCATCCGATGCCTCCGAATCGGCTGGACAGCACGCGACGGTGCTTGAGATAGGCCATGTAATCCACCGTGCGGCCGGCGGCGACGAGATCGGCGACCCTGGCGCCCTTGCCGCGCACGGCCGCAAGCCCCTTGCCGGCGCGGAACAGGACCGCAGTGGCGCCGGCGCCGACGGAAACCGCCAGAACCGTTTCGCCTGCCGCCGCCTCGTCCAGTGCGGCGGCGAGCGCGATGGGCGCGGCGGCCGCACCGGCATCGCCGATTTCCGTCCACAGGGCCTCGGTGACGGCATCGGGACAGCCGAGCGAGCGAGCCGTCCCGCGCATCAGCCCGGCATCGGCGCCGACGGCGAGGCGCTTCGGGATTTCCGTCCCGGCGGCCTTGAGCGCCTTGCCGAGATCGGCCAGCGCCGCTTCGCGGTCGCGGGTGCGCAATTCGAGGTCCGACAGGTCCTTCTGGCCGTGGCGGCGGAAGCGGACACCGAAGGTCTCGCGCGTCACCGCGAGGTCCGTGACCGCCTCGGCTGCCGCACCGTCGGGCCCGATCACGAAGGCAGCGGCCCCGGCCCCCAGCGCATGCTCGTAGCCGGCATCGGCGGGCGCCTGCGGCGCATCGCAGGCAACGGCCAGCGCGTGGGCGCCGGCATGGGCGGCGCAGAACTCGATCGCCGACAGCAGCGCCTGCATGCCGGCCTGAGGCGAGCCCGACAGCCCGGTCACGCGCATGAGGTTGTCGGCGAACAGCGCGGTCGGCAGGGTGGCCGCCGACGGCTTCTCGTCATAGGGCGGACTGGTGGCCCCGAAGAACAGCGCCGAGATCTTCACCTCGCGGCCCAGACGGGCGAGCGCGGCGCGGGTCGCGTCGATGCCCAGCGTCACCGGGTCCTCGTCATAGGCGCAGAATGCCTTCTGCTTCATGCCGCGCGCCGAACACGAGCCCCACGCCGCCACGTAGGCGCTCGCCGGCAGGCGAAGCGAGGGCAGCGCGGCAGCGTAGCTTTCTATTCCAGCCATGATCACTCGACCGCCTTGAAGATGTGGATGGCGACGGCGGCGCCCGAGCCGCCGACGTTGTGGGTGAGCCCGTAACGCACGTTTCCGAGCTGGCGCTCGGGATCCCTGGCCTTGCCGCGGAGCTGGTTGACCACTTCGTAGATCTGGCCGGTGCCGGTGGCGCCGATGGGGTGGCCCTTGCCGATCAGCCCGCCGGACGCGTTGACCGGCTTCCTGCCGTCCATCTGCGTCACGCCGTCCTCCATCAGCCGCCCGGCGCCGCCGCGCTGGCAGAAGCCGAGATCCTCATAGGCCAGCAGCTCGGCCATGGCAAAGCAGTCGTGCACCTCGGCGAAGTCGATGTCGTCGGGGCCGACACCGGCCATGCGGTAGGCCTCCTCGGCCGCGCGCGAGGTGGCTTCCAGCCGGGTCATGGACGGCCGGTCGTGCACGGCCACGTAGTCGCTGGCCGCACCCGAGCCCGCCACCAGCACCGGCTGGTCGGTGAAATCGCGCGCCATGTCGGCCCGGCACAGGATCACCATGGAGGCGCCGTCGGTGATGCTGCAGGCGTCCGAATAGGTGAACGGCGATGCCAGGTTGGGTGCCTTCAGCGCCTGCTCGATGGTCAGCGGGCTGCGGAACTGCGCCTTGGGGTTCTTCACCGCGTTGTTGCGGTTCTTCACCGCCGCCAGCGAGATCTGCTTCTTGGTGGTGCCGTATTCATGCATGTGGCGGCGCGCCATCATGGCGTAGATGCCGGCAAAGTTGGTGCCGGCCAGCCGCTCCCATTCCACGTCGCCCGAGATGCCGAGCCAGAGCCGGTTCCGTTCGCGCGGCAGGTCGGACATCTTCTCGATGCCGGCGGCGACGGCGATGCGCGCCTGGCCCGAGGCGATGGCGGCGACCGCGTCGCGCAGCGCGTAGCTGGACGACGCGCAGGCGTTTTCCAGGTGACGGGCGCCGGCGCCGATCATGCCGGCCGCTTCCATCATCAGCGGCGCGAAATTGCCGAGCTGCGCCCCGCCGGTCGCGAGGGTGCCGATGAACGCCTCATTGACGTCCTTCGGGTCGAGCCCCTTGTCCACGTCGTTCAGCGCTTCGCGCGCCGCCTCGTGGAACATGTCCTTCAGCGTACGGTCGGGGAACATCCCGTAGCGGGTCTGCCCGACGCCTATGACGGCTACATCTGTCATCTGGCTTACGTTCTCTCAGGCTTTGCGGAAATCCGGTTTGCGGCTTTCGCGGAAGGCGGCGCGGCCCTCGGTATGCTCCGGCCCGGTGGAGCAGAGCGGCTGCGCGGTGGCCTCGGCCTCCAGCGCCGCGTCGAGCGAGCGCGGTTCCTTCAGCAAATGATGCTTGGTCAGCGAGAACGCCATGGGCGGCATGGCCGCCAACTCCTTCGCCAGCTCGAAGGCGCGGGCCTCGGCCTGGCCGTCGGGCGCCAGTTCGTCGGCCAGCCCCATCTCGACCGCCGCCTTGCCGCGCACGGTGCGGGCATAGAAGATGAGCTGTCGCGCCCTAGCCCAGCCTACCCGGCGGGTCAGGGAATAGGGAATGGCGAAGTCCGGCGTCAGGCCGACCTTGAAGAAGGGAAAACCGATGGCACCGCTTTCCGCAACCACGATGGTGTCGGCGAACAGCACCAGACCGGCGCCGGCCCCCATGGCGTAGCCTTCCACCGCCGCGACCACCGGCTTCTCGGATTCCGCCACCATGCGGACGAAGCGATGGTGAAGCTTCATGCGCGCCCGCGCGTCGCGCGCGTCGCCCTTGCCCATGGTGCGGATATCGCCGCCGGAGGAGAAATGACCGCCGGTCGACCCCATCAGGATGGCGGTCACGGCCGAGTTCGCCAGCGCGCCGCTGAACGCGTCGATCAGCTCCAGCCGCGTGTCCGGACTGATGGCGTTGCGGACCTCGGGACGGTTGATGGCGATGCGCCATACCCCGTCGCCCATGGCTTCGCTGACGATCAATGACATATGCGGTTCTCCGAGGCGCCGTTGCGCCGTCAATTAAGCGGGTTTGGCCCGATGGGGCAAGGGCGTCCGAACGTCGCGCCGGCCGTGGCGGCACTCCGGCAACGGTCAAGCGATGTGTCGGGAAACAGGGTCTTTGTATCTACACCGTCCGCTGGTCCAGGAGGGCCTTTTCCATTGCGGAAACGAGGTCTTCGGCGGCAACGCCGGCGAATTCCACCTCGGGGCGGGCAAGGAAGGCGTCGGTCGCACCGCGTAGCGCCGGCGGTATCGCCTCGACGCCACCCAGCCCGTCTTCCAGCCAGGTTACGGAATCGATGGGACGCGGGTGCCAGTCGCCGTTCATGATTGCCTTCAGCACCCTGCCCTCGCGCACCGCCAGCGTCGCCCAGATCATGCCGCCCACCGCCTTGGTGCGCCCGGTACCCACCGTATCGCCGGGCCGCAGGATCGGATCGAGTCGGGTGCGCCGGCTCTTGCCGAACAGCCAGCCGTCGCAGTCGTAGCGGGCGCGGAAGACCTCGGCATCGCGCCGCTCGGGGCCGGTCAGGCCGCTCCTGACCAGCCCGGTCTCGCCGAACGCATGCTCGGCCACCGCGCGGGCGAAGCCCTCAAGCTCGGCAGCGTCTATTTCGCGCCCGGCCTCGCGCTCGAGCCACGTGAAGCGGGAGGTGAGGTCTTTCAGCGCCTTGTCCTGCACCTTTTCCGGCGGCATGGGCATGGCGCGCCCGGCAAGCTCCGTGTCGATGGGCTTGACGTTGACGACGACGCGAAAAACCGAGACGCCGTTCTCGATCTTGAGCGAGGTGGGCACCAGCTTGCGCCCGTTCACCTCGATGTCGTTGAGCGGCCGGTAGACAGCGGGAAAGCCGTAGCGGCGGCGGAACACGTCCGCCACCTTGCCGAGTACGTAGGGAAACGCCTCCTTCGCCGTGCCGGGCACCAGCGGATGGTCGGTCCTGAGGAACAGGACCAGGAACGCCGAGCCGGCGCCGGCATAGATGGCCCCGCCGCCGTTCACCCGCCGCAGGAAGCGGATGCCGCTGGTGCGGCAGAATTCAAGGTCCAGCACCTGCTCCGGGTCCTCGTTGACGCCAACGGTGATGGAATCGGAATCGAAAATGTTGAGATAGACCGTGGGCGGCGCGGCGCCCTCCACCACCGCCTTCTCCACCGCCGGCGAGACGGAAACGGAGAAATCGGCATAGGAATTGTAATCGACGATCAGACGCCACGGCTCGGCCATCGCTTACGCTCCGCGCTCGTCCACCAGCAGCGGCCCGTCGGGCAGCTCGGCGACAATGTCGATCTCGTCGGCGGACACCAGGGTCTGGCGGCGGAACCGCTCCGCCACCTGCTCGTTCGCGGCGTCGCCGCCGGTGCCCTCGATCATGAGCCGGATGGCGTCGCCGCCGCCCGGCTTGCGCGCCACCACCAGACGGTACCTGCCGGTCGGCCCGTCGATGCCGAGAAGCACGCTGCGCACCTCGGACGGGTAGAGTTTCACCCCCTTGGCCTTCACCATCTCGTCGGTGCGGCCGAAAACGACCCGGGGCAGGCACACGGTGCGGCCAAAGACGGGGGCGGTGGTCGCCTTTACGGTCAGATCGCCGGTGCGGTAGCGCACCAGCGGCTGCGCCTCCTTCACCAGGTGGGTCAGCACCAGCTCGCCCCGCGCGCCGTCGGGCACCGGCGCTCCCGATTCCGGGTCCACCACCTCGGCATGGACCAGCTCGTCGAACACGTGGACGCCGCTGCCGCCGGGAAAGGTACGGCCCACGGGAATGAACTCGGACAGGGAAAACGCGTCGATCAGCAGCGTGTCGGGCATGGCGGCGCGCACCGCGCCATGGAGCGTCGGGTTGCCGGTGAACGCCTCGCCGCCGGCGAAGAACACCCTGGGCGGCGTCAGCCCCGCATCGATCAGGCGCAGGGCGAAGCTGGGATTGCCGGCCAGCACGGTGACGCCGGTATCCCGGCAGATGGAAACCGCACGCTCCGCCTCGCCGGGGCCGAGCGGAATGCAGGCGACGCCGTGCGCCTCCATCTGCGTCTGGTAGAACAGCCCGGCGACGAACAGATGATAGCCGAAGAAGACGGCGCACACATCGCCGGGCCGGATGGCGCAGGCCGCCAGATGGCGGCGGCAGGCGGCGACCATGGCGTCGAGATCGGACCGCGTGTGCAGGATGGGCACCAGCCGCGGCCCCATGGGGCTCAGGTTCACCCGCACCGGATTGGTGCCGCCGAACGCGCCGTAGCCGGGCTTTGCCATTTCCGCAACCAGATCGGCGCGGCTCATCAGCGGGATGCGGGCGACGAACTCGGCGGCGTCGGCCACCCGCGCGGGCAACCGTCCTTCATGGAACGGATGGTGCGCCAGCCGCTCCAGCGCCGTATTGACGGCGTCAACGGGAAAGGTCATGGGCGGGATCTCATCCTGCAGCCCGTTGTAGAGGGAGGCGCCGCGGCCCGCAAGGGACGGCCGGACGCGACTGCGACGGCCTTAAAGGAACCCGTTTCGGTGCCGGAACCGCCGGTTTTACGCTTCATGGGCGCACATGTTCCGCGCATCCGGCGCGTCCTCTCATTCGTCATGCGCGGGCTTGACCTACGCGTTTTGTTGCAGTCGCACCGCTGCCGTCACCACTCCGTCGTCGTCGCCCGGTTGTGCCCGAAAGATCCACATTTTTTGTTTGCGCCAGCGTCGAAAGAAACCTTGGCGCCGAATCGGTCATTGGTACGACTCCGGGTATAAAGGGGATATATTGGCTCGACGCACCGGGGAGGGCGCATGCCGACGCTGGAATTCAAGGGCAAGCCGTTCGTCTATTCGCACCATCTGTCGGTGCCGTTCCGCGAGCTGGTCATCGACAGGAAGAAGAGCTTCCCCGGCGGCAAGAAAGCCTCCCTCGACGACAACCTTATCATCCACGGCGACAATCTGGAGGCGCTAAAGGCGCTTCTTCCGCGCTACGCCGGCAAGGTGGACGTGATCTATATCGATCCGCCCTACAACACCGGCAAGGAAGGCTGGGCCTACAACGACAGGGTCAATTCGCCGCTGATGAAGGAATGGCTTGGTAAGGTTGTCGACGCCGAGGATTTGGAGCGCCACGATAAATGGCTCTGCATGATGTGGCCAAGGGTCATCCTATTACATGAACTATTGAGCCAAAATGGCTTAATTTTTGTGAGCATTGATGATAACGAAGTTAGTTTCTGTCGTATTTTGATGAATGAAATATTTGGATCTAGTAATCATCTTGGCACATTGATCTGGAAAAATTCTACAGATAATAACCCCACTCGCATTGCCACGGAGCACGAGTATATTCATTGTTATTGCAAATCCGTCGAAAAAATTAAAGTCAGTTTGGTCTAGTCCAGAGAATGAAATCAAGGACTTGATGCTATCAACATTTGAGAAGTTAAAGTCTACTATCCCGTTATTTTCTGACCTAAAAATAGAATGGGATAAATTTGTAAAAGAACACAGATCATCTTTAGGAGATTTATACCGTTATCGTCGAATCGACATAGACGGCCCATATGTTGCCCGTCGTAATCTTGAGAACCCCGGAAAGAGAGGGTATTATTATGACATTACACACCCAAAAACTAAGAAACCTTGTACCAAACCTTACTGGGGTTGGCGCTATTCGGAAAGCGCAATGCAAAATCTTCTTAAGGACAACCTGATTATATTTGGCGAGACAGAGAAAAAAATTCCAGAGTTGAAGGTACCGCTCAAAAAGGTTGAATTTCCACTCCGAAGTGTAATTGATATGGACGGCTGCAAGGGTTCTAATGACCTTGAAAAATTGTTTAGCAACAGAGACACGTTTAAAAACCCAAAACCAACGGAACTCATTGAGTTTTTGTTCAGTTATGCCACCAATAATGGAGCGATAATCTTAGACTCCTTCGCGGGATCTGGAACAACAGGACATGCAGCCTTAAGTTTGAACCTAAAGGATGGCGGCGTTCGTAAATTTATTTTAGTCCAACTCCCTGAGGCACTGCCGGACGATTCGTCGGCACGTGCTACTGGGTTGACTGAAATTGCAGAATTGGCCGCTGAGCGTATTCGCCGCGTCATTAAGGGCGTACCAAGTGCTAAAGACGAGACAACGAGAAAAGGCCTCGGCGGCTCGTTCACCTACTGCGAGCTCGGCGAGCCGATCGATCTGGAGCGGTTTTTCGACGGCAAGGGCGCACCCGGTTACGAGCAGGTCGCCCGCTACGTCATCTACACTGCCACAGGCCAATCCGTGCCCGAAGTCCCGACGGAGCCGCGCAAGGACTGGTTCGTCGCAGCGGCGGGCGGCTACCGGATTCATCTGATCTACCGCCCCGATCTCGACTTCATGCGGAGCAACGACGCGGCGCTCTCCATGCCGCTCGCTCAGGCGATCGCCAAGGGGGCGCGCGGCAACCCGGTGTTGGTCTACGCGGCGGCCAAGTTCATGGCGCAGGATGCGCTGACGAAGTTGGGCTGAGGTGGTCCCGGTTCGTTGGACAGGTTGGCGGCCAAGTTAAGGTGTATTCCGGTTGCTGATCATGCCGCCAGAATCCTGTTTACCACATCCTGCTGATGCTGTTGAGCCTGTGGGGATGTGG